>Ga0272441_10001154_pt1 | contig 56518 bp, 44 predicted proteins | sample SSMProp6N_FD_193582 | JGI IMG/M metagenome (GOLD analysis project Ga0272441, IMG submission 193582) | Marine sediment archaeal communities from Little Sippewissett salt marsh, Falmouth, MA, United States - SSM-Prop-6N | ecosystem: Environmental > Aquatic > Marine > Wetlands > Sediment ...
TTTTTATCTGCAGGAAGTTCCAACGAGGGTTTTATTTTCCGATCTCATGATAATTGTACTTTTTGCTTTACTTACTTCCCTCCTCGCCGCTTTTACTGCCTCACGGAGGATTTCGGAATTCAAGCCAGCGGAGATTTTGAGAAATGAATGATGAAAAATTAGTGCATATCAGAAACGTGCACAAGACGTATCGGAATGGGCCTGAAGAGCTGACCATTTTGAAGGGAGTGAACCTGGATGTGGATAGCGGGAGTAAGGTCGCCATAACAGGTGAAAGCGGAAGCGGAAAAAGTACTCTGCTCAACCTGATAGGGGGGCTTGATGTCCCCTCAGAAGGATCAATCCATGTGTCGGGCTTGAGGGTTGATACAGCCACCGAACATGAACTTACAGAGTTCAGAAATAAGCGGATAGGTTTTATATTTCAATTCCATTATCTTCTTAAAGATCTGACGGCTGCTGAAAATGTAATGATGCCTGCATACATGGGCGGTATACAGCGAAAACACGCAATAGAAAAAGCTGAGGACCTTTTATCACAGGTTAACCTCTGGCAGAGGAAGGATTTTTATCCAAGCCAGCTATCCGGCGGCGAACGGCAGAGGGTTGCTGTTGCGCGGGCGCTCATGAATGAACCTGATATCATTCTTGCCGATGAACCGACGGGCAACCTGGATGAGAGGCATTCGGCGATGGTTGCGGATTTACTTTTTGATCTTGCAGAAAAAGCTCACGCCGGACTTTTTATCGTTACCCACGATAAATCACTCAGCAACCGGGCTGATTTACGGTTCTGTCTGAAAATGGGAGTTCTGGAGTCTTGAAAATAATCAGCGGTTCGATGTTTCTCGGTTATAAAATACTTTTTCGCTCTCATGCATCCCGAAAAACAACCGGCCACCTCATAGGAGCGATTATCGGAATAGGCCTATCTCTCGTACCACTGATAACGGTCATCCAGGTTTCCAATGGCATGATTGAAGGGATAACAAGAAGGTTCATAGAAATTGGTTCATATCATATGCAGGTGAGAAGTTATTCTCCCCATTCTGATGAAGAAACAGCCCAGGCTATCGATATCCTTTCAGACCACAATTCTGTGATGCGTGCGTTTCCAATAATCTTCGGAGAAGGACTCGTCTATTCACCGAAGGGAAAGACAGGAATAGCGGTAAGATCCCTTCCTGCTGATTCATATTCTGCCGATGAAGGGCTGCAAAAGTATCTGATCATCGAGGAGGGAGAGTTCAGCCTGACGGGACGGGATGACGCATTGTTGAGCCGGGAAGTGGCGGATATGCTGAATGTCAAATCGGGAGATAAGATCAGGCTGCTCACTGCAAAAACCCTGCCGGGCAGAGACCCTGTTCTCCGTCCGAGTCTCTTTACCGTGCGCGGCATATTCTCTACGGGATACTACGAACTGGATGCACTCAGCATGTATATTCCTTTGGATACAGGGAGGGTGCTTTTTCAGGATCCACTCAATTTTACCATAGGAGTAAAACTGAAAGATCCGTATGACCGTGTAAATCTGACTGCGAGTGAATTGGCGGAAGAATTACCGGAGGACTGGTTTGTATATACATGGTACAACCTGGAACGAAATATGTTGGAAAGCTTCAATACAACGAGGAATCTTCTGGTTTTCATTATGGTCCTGATTGTCCTCGTAGCTGCCGTCAATATATCATCTTCAATGGTGATGCTGGTGCTTGAAAAGGAACCCGAAATAGCAATGCTGAAAAGCATGGGTGTTTCTTCGGATAAAATTACAGCAGCTTTTCTGTATACCGGCTTTTTTATCGGGCTAACGGCGGCCGTTCTGGGGACTATCCTTGGGATAGTCTGTGCGGTGAATATAAACGAAATTATCAGGGCCCTGGAGACTTCCACACAGGCATTTTCCAGCATCTCTCGGAATATCCTGAATCCTCTGGGATTTGACCTTCAAAGTTCAAGCCGGATTTTTGATCGTTCCTACTACCTCGAAACAATACCGATTAGACTTCAGTTCAGAGATGTCCTGTGGACGGCCATCGGTACTTTGTTTCTATCGGTTGCGGCTGCATATCTGCCTGCCAGGAGAGCCGGGCTAATACGTCCTATAGAGATATTGAGAAAACACTAGGTATTCACTACACAACTCTTTATGAAAGTATTATTTTCTTAATTGGGTATGGTACGTTCGAATAATAGATGATACCATAAAGGAGAATTATGGAGGATTTGATGGTTTGTGATATTTGCGGAGAAAATGAAGCAATAATTCATGTACAGCAAATAATGGGTGGTGAAATCCTGGAAATACATATGTGTGCTGAATGCGCCCGGAAAAAGGGGGTGGCTCTTGAAAAGGATGGGACCGGAGACTTTTCACTTTCCAAGTTGTTAAGCGGGCTTGTTGAATCTTTCACTCAGGATGATCAGTACCAGCAGACCGAAGAGTGCCCGCACTGTGGAACCTCCCTGTCTGAAATACAGGAAGAGGAAAGGGCCGGCTGTCCCGAATGCTACGGGGTCTTCAGAAATACGATAGATGAAATACTTGGAGAATATACCGAGAGAATTGTTCATCGCGGGAAATATCCTGAAAAATTGAAAGCATACAAGGCAATACTTATAGACAAGGAAGTATTGAAGAGAAAATTGAAAGAGGCTGTAAAAAAGGAAGATTACGAATATGCCGCTAAACTCCGGGACCGGATAATGGAACTGGAAAAAAACCCGAATCAGAACAGCGGTGAAACGAATGACTAGTCTGCAGAGCCTTCTGGATGAAGAAGCCTGGTATACCGAAGGCGGACCGGAAAATGATGTAATCCTGTCCAGCCGGGCTCGTATTTCAAGAAATTTATCCGGGTATAATTTCCCCTATAAACTGACGGAAAAAGAGCTGGAAGAGGTTCAGCAAAAAATAGAGCAGGCCTTTTGCCGGATCAGGCAAAACTCAGAACTGAAGTTGTCAAAAATGGAAGATCTTTCCGTTCTTGAAAGGCGCAAACTCATAGAAAAGCATTTCATTTCACAGAATTACTCTCTGGAGAAGGATAAACTTGTTGTTTTGGATCCCGATAAGCTCATAACAGCATGTGTGAATGTGCGGGATCATCTTCAGCTTGCCGCATTTGCGGGAGGCGCTGATATCATGAAGGCCTACAGCAGAGTCAATACGGTAGAACATGAACTGGAAAAATATCTTGATTTTTCCGTATCCTTGGACAAAGGCTATCTAAGTGCCGATATTAAAAACTGTGGTACCGGGTTGCAGATATCAATAATATTGCATTTGCCTGCCCTGGAGTATTCTTCCTTAACCGACCGTGCATTCAAACGGATTATGGATGCAGGGTATGAGATAAAAGGGTATACCGGAGGGGAGGAAGGGTCGCTGGGAGCTCTCTACGAGTTGTACAACCCTATATCCATCGGGGAAAGTGAAAAAGAATTGATGCAAAAACTTGCACAGACCGGTACTCAATTAGTAGATTATGAGAGGAGAGCAAGGGAAGAACTGAAGAGACACAGGAGGGCAGAGCTTGAAGACCTTGTATATAGGGCTCTTGGAACACTCAAGTATTGCCGTCTGGTCGAAGAAAAGGAGGCAATCGAGCTGCTTTCAATGATTCGTCTGGGGACATTCTTCGGTTGGTTTGAAATCCCTCAGGGACTTTTTACAAGATTGTTCATCCTGGTTGGTAAAGCTCATATACAGCAGATGATTGGCAACAAGGAGAGCAAGGATTTTACGCAGCAGATTAAACAGAAGAGGGCTGAACTTATTCAATATGCTCTCGGTTTTGCATCTGAGTAGGGAGGTTACAGATGTTTAAGGGCTTAACTCAAAGAGCTCAGAGAATTTTAACAATATTCGCCCAGGAAGAAGCCAAACGTTTTCATTCGGATCAGCTGCTTCCGGAACATATCATACTTGCATTACTCAAGGATGGAGAGGGACTAGGGTACAAGGCTCTCCAGAATTTAAAGATAGATCCGGATGAACTGCAGAAGGAGATTGAAAAGAGTATCCCCAAGAAACATGCGGGCTTTATCCTGGGAGATGTTCCGCCGTCTCACAGGGGGAAAAAGGTACTGGAGGATGCTGCTGAAGAAGCAAGAAGTCTCGGGCATGAATATATCGGAACGGAACATCTTCTTCTGGCCGCTGTTAAAGAAACAGGAAGCGTTGTACAGAGGTTTCTCATAAAGAAAACTGTTACCGTGGAAAATATGCGTGACGCGATTACCGAATTGCGCGGGACGGGAGCGGCACGGAAGAAAAGCTACAGCCAGCAGCCATCGGCAAAGAGAAAATCCCCACAGCATAACAGCAAAAACACACCGACTCTTGATGAGTTCGCCAGGGATTTAACCGAATATGCCAGAGAGGGGAAACTGGATCCCGTGATAGGGCGTGAATGGGAGATACAGAGGGTTATTCAGATACTTGCGAGGCGCACAAAGAACAATCCGGTACTCATCGGAGAGCCAGGCGTGGGAAAGACAGCGATCGTAGAAGGTCTTGCACAGCGGATCGAGGATGGCAGTGCTCCTGAAGTGCTTGTTGGGAAGCGGGTTGTAACACTTGATATCGCATCATTGATTGCAGGCACAAAGTATCGGGGAGAGTTCGAGGAACGTCTGAAAAAGGTCATGAAAGAAATTGCGGGTGCGGGCAATGTGATCCTCTTCATCGATGAGCTGCATACCATAATCGGTGCCGGCGGTGCTGAAGGCGCTATCGATGCATCAAATATGCTGAAACCGGCCCTTTCAAGGGGCGAGCTGCAGTGTATAGGAGCAACAACGCATAACGAATACAGGAAATACGTAGAGAAGGATGCTGCACTCGAAAGAAGGTTCCAGACTATTTTTGTAGAGGAACCGAGTGTGGATGAGACTATCGAAATACTGAACGGTATAAAATCACAGTATGAAGAGCACCATAGTGTACTTTATACAGAGACGGCTATACGGGAAGCAGCAAGACTATCAAGCAGGTATATAAACGCCCGCTTTCTTCCTGATAAAGCGATTGATCTCATAGATGAGGCCGGTTCCTATAAGAGAATTCATAATACAGTAAGACCAAAGGAACTCACTGAACTGGAAGAAGAGATAGATCGACTGACGGAAGAAAAAATCAACCTCGTGAATAACCAGGATTATGAAAAAGCGGCTGCCGTGAGAGATACAGTGAGACAGTTAAAGGGTCGGGTGGAAGAAATAAAGAAAAACTGGAAAATCAGTCTTAAAAGTGAAAAAAATACGGTGGATGAAGAGGATATTCTGAATATCATTTCACATATGACCGGTATTCCCCTTTCACGGCTTGCACAAAGCGAGTCGGAGAAACTGTTACACATTGAAGATGAGCTTCACAAGACTATCATTGGACAGGATGAAGCAATAAAAGCTGTTTCATCGAGCATAAGACGATCCAGGACAGGTTTGAATTCTCCTTATCGTCCTCTTGGTTCCTTTATATTCCTCGGGCCTACCGGTGTAGGGAAAACCCTCCTGGCAAAAACTTTGTCGCAGTTTCTCTTTGGAAACGAGGATTCGCTCATTCGGATTGACATGTCTGATTTTATGGAGAAGCATAATGTAAGCAGACTGGTTGGAGCCCCTCCCGGATATGTGGGATATGAAGAGGGCGGTATGCTTACTGAAAAGATAAGGCGTCGTCCCTATTCTGTAATTCTGCTTGATGAAATAGAAAAGGCCCATCCTGATGTGTTTAATCTGCTCCTTCAGGTTCTTGAGGAGGGGGAGCTCCAGGACAATCTGGGACATAAAGTTTCCTTCAAGAACACGGTACTTATCATGACATCCAATGCAGGCGCGCGGGAAATATCGCATGAAAGCGCCCTGGGTTTCCAGTCGAAAGAGGGAATTATGGATTATCGGGACATCAAGGCATCTGCCATGAATGAATTAAAAAGGACATTTCGGCCTGAGTTTATAAACCGTGTGGATGAAATTGTCGTATTCCAGAGTCTTACGAGAGAGGAAGTGTCAAGCATACTCGATATCATGCTTTCGGAAGTATCTTTGCGGCTGCTCGAATTGAACGTTATCATGGAAGTGAAACAATCTGTGAAAGATTACCTCATTGATACCGGTTATGATGCAAAATACGGAGCCAGACCATTACGAAGACTTATTCAAAAAGAGATTGAAGACCCCATATCCATGCAGATGCTTGAAGGAAAGTGTACAAGCGGAACGAGGCTGGCGCTGAGTATACGAAAAGGGAAAATATATTTTGCGGCAAAGAAACCGGAAAAAATACCGGATACAGCTTCGATCAAGAATTAAATGATAAAAGGTGGACAGGTGCTTGTCATTCTGTCCGCTTCTTTTTAATATACTCTAAACTACTGGATCGGATTTTCTCAATGAATATGGAATTATTTATACTCGGCACAGGCGGGATGATGCCTTTGCCCGCCCGACATCTCACCTCAGTCCTTCTTCGCAGAGAGGGGGATTTGTTCCTCTTCGACTGCGGCGAAGGTACTCAGGTTTCTCTCAGAAAACTGAATTTGCGCTGGAAAAAAATTAATACAATATTTATCAGTCATACTCATGCAGATCATGTCACTGGATTGCCCGGGATATTGATGCTGTCGAGTCAGGTCGACCGTGATGAACCACTGTATATAATAGGTCCGCCTAAGATCAGAGAATATGTTGAAGAGAACAGACGGGTTCTGGATATGTATATCAATTATGACATCATCATAAAAGAGGTTTCCGATCCGGGAACGGTATATGAAGGAAACGGCTTCAAGGTGAATGCTTTCTGGCTGAGGCATACGAAGCCTTGTCTGGGATATACCCTCATTGAAGATGACCGGCCGGGAGTTTTCTATCCCGAGAAGGCGGAAGAGCTCTCCGTCCCAAAAGGTCCTCTTTGGGCGAGATTACAGGGCGGCGAGCCTGTTCATCTGGAAGATGGATCTGTCATCCAGCCTGAGGATGTCATGGGTTCAAAAAGATCGGGCAGAAAATTCGGATTTATAACAGATACCGGGTATTTCCCGGAAATTGCACGAAATGTGTCGGGCTCAGATCTTCTGATCTGTGAGGGAATGTTTACCCATGACCTTAAGGAGAGTGCGAAGGAGAAGAAACATCTCACTGCACGGCAGGCAGCGGAAATTGCACGGGACGCCGGTGGTATCGATCAGCTGGGATTGATTCATTACAGCCCTCGTTATACTGAATATGATTTGAAGCAGCTCCTGAAAGAAGCGCGGGAGGTATTCCCCGGCACCTTCTTATCAAGAGACAGACAGAGTATTGATATACCATATAAAGATTAAATCAGTTATTTTGTGATGCAATGTAATCGCGATATTTACCAGGATCGGATTGAAATCCGATGATGCTCGCTTCTCTGTCCTTTACGGCTCTTTTCAATGCCGCCTTCGCTTCCTCGATAATTCTGTCGTAGGATATGAGCCTTCCATTCCGGGAACTCAGACCGATAGATATCTTAAAATTACAGAAAAGCTCACTTCTGTACAGAGATTTCTGAAACTTCGTCAGATCTCGTATTCCTCCGTTCATATCGGTGTTTGGCAGAATTATAACGATAGTGAAGGGTTGATATTCGAACAGCATATCATGAAAGTGAAAAATATTCCTGACATGATGGGCCAGGTGAATATAGTCCTTCCGGTCAGTCATGTTTTTACATTGTAAAAAGGCCAAAACAAGATCCTGATCAAAGGAGGCTGCTCTATGAAGCTCATTATCAAGTCTTTCATTCAGATACTCCTCAAAACAGAGGAGACTGTCGGAATGATACATGGTATCGTGTGGCGACTCCTGGTGTTCTATGTTCGTGCCTGACGGCATATCCGGCTGAAAAGAAGTCCCGGCATGAGAGTGAGGTGTCCGCATATTATTGTTCCGCTGGTTGAGGAGAAGGATGAAAAGAAGAAGAACTGTGAAAAGTAAAAAGAAAAATAGAATCAAGGATAGAAATAAAGCCCTCTCATAGGGGAATATATCAAAAACACCCTCGGCAATAATCGTGTTATGCGGTTCCTGCTGAAAAACAACATGGGCATCTATGAAATTTCTCTTCTCAAGAATGATGTTTCTCCGGAGAGGAGTATCAGCGTCGGGAAATTGAATTATCCGTGGATTTCTTGCATATGCGTACAGAAGCCCGGATTCTTTTTCATAGAGAATGAAACTTCTCAAATTATCATTTTTCAAAAGGAGGAGGCGAAGATTGTAGCGTTCCGTATTTGCTGCAGCATCGTCAGCAGAGAAAATATCAGCTGTGTAAGTTTTAAGCTTTGGGAGAAATAACTTTGCTTCGAACAGGTTCTGTCGTGATTCCCGGTAGAGGATAAAAGCCGATCCTGCAGTTGCGAGAAGGATCAGGAGCATAAAAAATACACATAGACCGCTGATAAAAGTGTTTTTCATATGCAACATTATAAATAAAAACACTTGAAAGTGAAATCGTTTTTTAAAAGATTGCATCTTGAGAGTCCGGTCGGAAAGGCATAGAATAATCATATGGGAACAAGACATATAAGAGGCAGGGTTCTTCCCACGGGATGGTATCCTTCAGACAGGGAAAGCGTCCTTAGGACACTGAATACATGGAAGGACGAATCGTATGATATACCGTCATCCGCAGGAGAATCGGCAATAGTGCCTCATGCCGGATGGGCTTATTCCGGAAGACTTGCATTCAAGACCCTGAGAATGCTCAATAATGATTGTGATGTGGTGGCGGTCATTGGGGGGCATATGATGGCAGGCAGCGGTGTTGTGGCTGCCTTTGAAGATGAAATCGAAACTCCTTTAGGATCCCTGGTTGTCGCAAAAGACCTTCTGGAATCACTGAAACGTCAAATACAGGTTGAACCGGATAAACGGCCGGACAATACCGTGGAGATCCAGCTGCCGATGATTAAATACCTCTTTCCTGAGGCGACCACAATCTGGCTGAGAGTAGGAGCCGGAGAAGAATCCATGGATCTTGGAAGGAGTCTGGCTGGCGCGGCGGCGGAAAGTGGTGTGAAAATATGTGTGGCAGGATCGACAGATTTGACCCACTATGGGCCTGATTACGGATTTACGCCGGCAGGATACGGAGGGGACTCCTACGAATGGGCCCGGAAGGTGAACGACGCGGGAATAATTCAGAAGATGGTGGAAATGAATCCCCGAGCTGTGCTGGAGTGGGGCAATGTAAAAAAGGCAGCCTGTTCCGCAGGAGCCGCTGCGGCGGCTATTGAGTATGCTGAGGCGATGGGATGCGAAGAGGGGGTCCTGACGGGGTATGAAAACAGCTGTGATCTTAATCCGGGCAATTCTTTTGTCGGCTATGCGGGAATACTCTACTCGAAGAGAGAAAGCTGAGTATCAATTACTTCTGTGCTCCACTCGATGACTTCTTTCAGAATATTTATTCCTACCTTTTTAATTCCGTGGGCTTCCAGTTCTCTGCGGATCGCAGCTGCAGCGGGAAAGAGAGTGGTAACAATATCCTTCTGTTCTTTGGTCAATTTTGAACGATAGTCACTGAGGGATTCACCGGCTTTCGGCAGGCCGAGAAGGGTATCTCGGTAGGTATGAAGAAAATCATTCCATGGACGGGCGGGAATCCCTGCTGAAAAAACGGTTCCGATTATTGGTGAATTGTCTTTTCTTTTATTATCGTTAAACACATTGATGTGTTCTCCCTTTCCAGGCATTGGAATAACCCTGGAACTGAGGCGGGCTGTTGATTCTTCGAGCCTCTCCTTATAGCTTATAATCGGTTTAGTGGTATACCGGAGATATCCGTCCTCCTTTACTTTAATTATATTTTCATTTCTGAGAAGAAAAGAAAAAAATCGGTTTTCCAGGGAACTCCGGCGACCGGAAATACTGTGAAAATAGGGATACAGGTATGTTCCGCGGGCATAAGTTTTCCCTTCAGGAAAAGAGAAATCAGTGCCGTACAGATATATTGACTGGGCACCGAGAGATTCTGCCAGGCTGACCGCGGCATGGCTTACATTCCCTCCGGATGTATCGATGTAGGGGAATTTTCTCCAAACCGTATTTACATATTTGGAAAAAGGATGACCGCTGGTGAAGAATACCAGTCTGTCGGTTCGTCTGGTGAGATGATTTGGCGAAGCGAGATCGAGTATGAGAGGTATTTTTTCAGGATAACCGGAGAGAAAGTGGTGATAGGTAATATGCTGACAATCAATGGAAATAACCATATCCGGAAGAAGGTCATGCTTAAGCAGGAAGGGCAGAGACGTATCGGTGGCTATAAGTGTCGAAGAAGGTTTCTGACGTTTCAGTTCGGGCAGCTGTGATTCCAGTGAAGGTCCGGCTGCTGTAATCAGGGCAGTTCGGATGGGATTGAGAGTGGTTGAGGAATTTTCGGCGATCTTGAGGTTTTCTATACTGTTGATGAACCAGCGTTTGCCAAAATATGATTGGACGGAATAATCCTCTGAAATAGATTTGAGTACCTCGGTGATTTTTTCTCTGGCCTCGGAAAATTTTTTATCATCCAGTTCAATCCTCGAACGGAGCTGATGAAGGTACAAGTTCCCGGAAACCGCAGGCAGATAGTTATCAAGCATATCTTTGACAATATCCTCCGGTTGAGGATCGATTAAAAAACGTACACGTTTATCGAGTATGAAATGCCGCATGTCAAGCTGTGAAATCAGTGATTTGAACAAATCCGCCCCGTAATCAATAATTACGATGCCGGATATATCACTTCTTTTAAGAAAAGGCTGAATATGATATCCGGCTCCAAAACCAAGGAAGAGAAGGTAGCCGCCGTGGGGAGATGAAGAGTAATACCGCTCTCCTTCCTTCAAGGGGTCAAAGGTTGAGTGAAGTGTGAAAGAACGTCCATCCTTCAGTATCTTCGGGACTGGAAGCTTCGACCGTGAATATGTCAACTGGAGTTTGCTGGATGGTTTTATTTTGCCGAGTTTTACGGAGAGCAGAGGCTGTGTGGATGAGAGGGCGAGCATGTTGATATTCTGCCAGGTCGTTTCAATCATATTTCCGGTATCCCCCAAAAGCAGATTCAAGTTCGGCGGCTGCAAGGAAAATGCAGTCACGCAATGAACTTTTATCGGCATTTTTCAGTCTCCTCCCATGTTTCCATGAACAGGAGTTCAAGCGGAACAATTCAGAATAGCATGAAAAACGGATAAATTCTTCAAGAAGGGGCAGATCAGAAATGTCGGCAGCTTCTCTGAAGAGAAGATCCTCCTGATACAGGACTTTTTGAATATACGTATGGAGGGCCGCAGGAAGCTTCTGCTCTGGAACACGGACCGGAGCGCTTGAAAACTCTGAATTATCGTTTCTTTTGTATGATGTAAGCAGGGAATCAAAATCCACGGAATCGACAATATTTTGAAAAGAAGGAATGGGAACGGAGGATGGAAAAAGGCGGTATACCGGTATATCGGCAGGCTCTGAAATAGATCGGAACCATTCAGCGTAACGGGAGAGGGAAAAATTCTGCTGCTTGTTTCCGGATGAATTTGAAAACGGTGAAATACGGGGAGATCTTCTGTAGTAGAGCTCGGTAATTGAAGAATATCTGTCAATTTTAGATACAAGGAGATGATCGAAGGTATGCGGCCTGCAATGAGCGAGAATATCCTGAAAAGCGAGGTCCAGACCTGCAAAGAGTATAAGAGGAGGGTTGAGTGAAAGGGCTGTATAAAAAGCGCTGCCTGCAACGGTCCCGTGGCTTGTTGAAGGTATACAGGGCAGGGAAAGAAGATCAATAAGAAAGGTCTCGACAGGTGAATGTGTATTGAGGAGTATTTGTTTCCTCGCCCTGGGCGGATGAGCAGCATTGAGAGGCGATAGGAGTGGAGGGGGTTCGTCCTGGGTGAAGCGAAGATGATAGGTCGCATAAAAACCAGGGTCCGTATGAAAAACAAAATCCGGTTGTATACCGTGATTATTAAATAGAGAAAGGGATGACGGAAGTGACCAGAGAGATAGTCTGTTTCTGTTTGTTTTGATCAAAGGAATTGCACGCTCAAGGGATGGCCCGCTTGCAGCGATCAGGATCGGCATGTTGGAAGGAGAAGGAAATGAAATAAGAGGAGGAAGATTTAAAATATTTCTGAATATGTTTTTTATCCACCTGTGTCCGAACTTGCCGGTAGTGTGCACTACGGACCGCTTTTCCTGGAGAAAGGATTGGACCATGTGTTGAATGCCGACGTACTCTTTACCGAAAATTTTATTGGCCGGCTGCCATTCAATGATCTGAATAATTCCTAAATCATATTCAGAAATATGCGATGATAGAAATGAACGCAGGGATTCTCCTGATCCAGGGCTCCAGGAAAATAGAGTTTGTGATATGTCGGTGCAGTGAAATCGGCTATCGCAGTGGATCTCCAGTACAAGGGCGTGCGGAAATCGAAGGAGGAGCTCCCTGGAGAGATATCCCGCTCCAGGTTCCAGGAGGATAAAGATGCCTGTTTGAGGTGAGAGAGAAAGACTGCTCAGATAGCGTTTCGCTTCCCGAGGGGGGTCGTATTTTGAATGAAGGGAGAGGCCGTTTATCCTGTAATCATCCATTGAAATCACTGACGAAATCGGAAAGAAGGGAAGAAATATGTAGATCATCATCAGGCCAAATTCGGGTAAGAAACGGAAGATTCAGTTTATCTGAACTTATATAAGACTGCTTTAAGAACAATTGTCTGATCTGATGAGTAATAACATACTGACTATGTCCGTTCTTTGCCTTGATAGCCAGAATCATTCGATTGTTTTCCAGAGATGCACAGAAACCTCCCTGTGAACTCAGAAGAGCGGCAGTTTTCTGCAGATCCAGTTTCAGATAATAAGTATCGACAAATCTAAAAATATTTTTAAGGTGTTCCAATATTGAGGAAAAATCAAAGATAAAGAAAATAACCCGTTTTTCCTCCTTTTTGGCCTGGGTAACGAGAATTTCACTGAACTGAGGAATTTGTTCCATTTCACAAAGATTCTCAGAGGGAATCTGGCTGATTTTCTCTCTGGATTTCATTAAAAAAGATGCTATTTGATCATGATAATCTGCGGGAAATGATTCAAGAACAAAAGGGTTTTGGTTGTCTATCTCTGAGAACTCCAGCAGGCTGCCGATAAAATTCTTGCCGTGAAAAAAAGGAACAATGAATACTCCCCTGCAGGACTCAAAAAATCTGCGTGAGAGATAGGGTTCGAAAAAGCCATCTTTTTGAAAATCGATTTGAGGAGCAGATATTTTCCTTTTCAACTCTGATGATGGGAGTCTCAAGCGTCTTGAACTGGAAACATCAAGGCCCCGATGGAGAAGGGGAACAAAGAAATCCAATTGCCTGTCAAATAGCAGAAACGCACCGGTGCTGATAAGATCTGAAGTGAACAGCTGAGAAAAAATTCTCAGAGGAGCAAGAGGTCCTGGTAGTTCTGCTTTCAGTGATGTGATGAAAGAGGTAAAAGGATTATCTGCAGATTCAGTCCTTATTGCAAAGTTTTTTTTTTAAGAGCCGTTTGGAGCAGTCCACTGCTTTTAGATGAATCTGAAATATCGTTTTTCTGTAATGATTCCACTATTTTACCACCTCACGCATTTAATCCTAATTCATCAAAAAGGCGTTTGTATACTTCAAAATGGTCGGAATTTGCGAATTCCTGAATCTTGTCTTCCGGGAGAGATTCGAGAAGCTGGTCCATATAAGACAGAACCGATTTTATTTCACTTCTGAGACCGTCAGGTATTGATTCTGCTGAATCATTTTTTCCTTCAATTTCTGTTGAAATACTTTCCTGAAAATCAGAAAGATCTGAGCTGGCAAGTTCATCATCCAAAGCCGTCTCCAAGGAGCCGGATTCAGGTTGAAGAGAGCTTAGATCATCATCTTCGAGTATTGCAGGATTGTCGGTGGCTTCAGACAGCTCATTACCGACTTCATCAAGCTTCTCATCTTCGTCAAATAAAATCTCTTCTTCTTCGGGAGCAGCTTCATCAGGAACATCAATTTCGAGTTCATCAAGCAAATCTTCAGGGGCTGATTCAAGATTCTCTGATGTTTCGGATATCTCGGAAGCTGTTTCTTCTCCGTCAATTTCATCAAAATCGATGTCCAGGATATCTGTTTCATCGATATCAACATCGGCATCAGATGCCGGGAGGAGTTCTTCTTTCTTTTCGCTCATTTCATCGTCGGAAATTTCTTCAATGATATCCTCAGAAAGATCATCATCCAAGGAAATCTCTTCTGTTTCATCATCAATAACATCATTCTGGTCCAAAAGAAGATCTTCTTCGGAATTTAATTCTTCCAGCCCGAGATCCATGTCCGATTGAATATCTTCAGTTTCTACTTCATCCTCAGGTGCTGTTTCTTCAGTCCCATGTTCCTCGGTAATATCAGCGGTATTGAGAATATTATCGAGCTCATCTCCTGTAAGAGCAATAGTTTCGTCTTCATCTTCTTCGAAAAAACTTGCTTCATCTTCATCGGTGAGGTGTGCCTGAATATCTTCAATCATGTCAGTTGAAGAAAAAGCAACATTTTCAAGCTTTGCGGTCTTTGAAGATCTCAATGAAGATAGTTCTTCTTTGAGAGAAGAAAGCTCACTTTTAATTGAGAGCAGTTCCTGTTCAATTTTTGACAGCACCTCAGTGGAAGCGGATTTTTTCATATCCTGAAGAGGAATTTCATCAGAAGGGATCTCATCAGGTTCAGAGAAATCAACAGCTTCTTCAGAAGAGAGCTCATCCTCCAGGGCTTTGATATCATTGAAGCTTGAAAGTTCCTCGAGCTCTTCGATAGATGACTCTGCCTGAATCTGATCGAGCTCCTGAAGTTCTTCACCGTAATCATTCTGTTCAAGATCTTCCAGATCTATGTCATCAATTGCCTGTTCAATAAAAGGGATGTCTTCCGTCTCTTCCTTTTGAGAAGTGTCAGCATCAGCAGAAAGGGGCAGTGAATCACTTTCGTCAGTGCCGACAGATTCAATTTCCAACTCTTCAAGATCAGAATCTTCCGATAAAAATTCAGATAGATCTTCTTCAATCATAGAGTCTATATCCAGTTCCTCTAAATCTTCAGAATTTTCAGAATCCAGGAGTAAATCCTCATCGACAACAATGTTTTCTAATTCTTCAAGTTCGTCATCAAATTTTGGAAGATCAGTTAATCCGGGAACTTCCCGGCGTACAGTATCTTCGTCCTTTTCGGTTTCGGTTCTGTTTCCGACGGATACTTCATCAGCACCGGGAAGATCAGGGAGATTATCAAGATCTTCTATATCCAGATCCTCGATCATATCAACATCTTCCATCGACTCTTCAGTATCTTCCGAGGAGGAATGCGCCATTTCGGATACCGTCTCATCAGACCCGAATCCTTCTTCGAAGTCTGTAATTTCTTCATCTTTTCCAAGCGAATCGATATCATTTTCGAGTTCACCGAGAAGGGCTTCTTCCTCATCGGTAAGTTCGGTTAAATCAGCCTGATCATTTGAATCAGCAGTTAGATCGTGGAGCTCAAAATCATCATCGATGGATTCGCCCTCATCAGCAGAGATCTCCTCGGGGCCGACCTTGACCCATACACCGTATTGGTCGAGATCGTCATTGAGAGAGTCAGATTGCGGTTCATTATCAAGATATTCATCATTGAAGGCCATAGTATTCTCCTACTTCTTTCCTCACGATACTATATTGTCGGAAAATAACCGAGTTGTGTTTAACCTCTTATTTATAGAGTATCAAAAAGATATGGAAATAACAAGCTTAATATTCGGCATTGAAAATCCCCAAAAATGGAAGGGTCATATATAGCTCAAGTCGGCATGGAAAAAGACCGTAATTGCTAATATGAAGAGATGGTTTGCGGTTCTATCTGCGATTTATGTGGTATTCATGCTGTACAATCTGCAGATGTACATATGGGGTGAACAAGGACTACTTGCTTATCAGGATCTGGAGAATTATAAGCAGAAACTGGAGGAGAATTTAGAATCCCTCGATATCGTTCATGAAAATCTGAAAGGTGAATTTGAGAGTCTGAAGGGGAATACAGAGACGATTGCGCTGTATGCAAGAGAACTCGGCTATTATCAGGAGAAGGAAAGGCAGATAATAATTGAGCAGATGGACCTGGAACAATCCCACTATGTTGTAGGAGAGATAGTGAAACCTTACCGGAGAAAGCGGGTTGATAACCGACTATTCGGGATAGTAGCTGTTCTGTTCGGAGTGACGGCATACCTCATGCTGCGATTCAAGGAGGGATTGTAGTCGAACAGAGAAAGCTAAAGGCCGGTTTATTCAGGAATATGAATTATCTGATTTTACGTGCTTCAAGATAGTATCTTTTCTCATGAGCATGGCCCATGGAAAAAGTTTTTCTCGGAAGAGATCCATCCTTTGCAACGGTTCTAAAAAAATCAGATTTATCAAGGGCCGGGAGAAAAACTCCGAAATTCCCCTTCTGCCGGCCAATTCGTTCGGTGGTATCTATTCCATGGATATAATCCACCGTTGCATGCGTATCATGAATCAATGAATCTATCGCATATTGGGCAGTTCCGGCTGAAATTGTTGCAGCAGGAGAATCTATTTCAAAAACACCCGTTCGATCACTGTCAACATACCCTAGGATCTGAAATTCAGGACTGGATGAGACATGCTCAAAGAGAGCTGGAACCGAATCAAAAGCTTTAAACTCTGTTTTCCCATATTTTCCGAGATATTTTTGAAAATCCGCGAAACTTGAGTTAAAAACAACCCGATGGATGGGTTCAAATAAAAGCCCCTTGTCATAGATGTTCTCGATCTCAACAAGAGCCCAGCGTGAAGGATGATTCATTATTTCCTGATTGTCCCGGTTTCTCTGCTTTAAATCTTCCCAGATTGCTTTTGCCGTAGCCAGGGAATGATTTCCATCCCCCATCGCGAAAAGGATCAGATCGTCTGCTCCGTAAAGAGATTTGAATCGATCCGGATCGGCGAGTTTCTTCATGGATCGAACGATTGAAAGGATATCGGACTCTTCCGATAGTCGAAAACCTCTTATATGTCCTCCGTTTTTCATTAATTCAAAATCATATAAGCATTGAAATGATTCTAAACGAGATTGTAATGGTTCGATTACGGTTTTATCAGGATCATCAATGAGAACCATTATGTGCGGGAGTTCAATTGCGGCATTCTGACGAATTTGCTTTCGAGGAGGAATGCGTTCAAGAATTGTACCTTCGGTTGCACGTATCAAGCTGGTGGAATCTTTTGAATAATCATATTTTTCCAGGTCCAGTGCAGCCACCAAACCCCAGCGGGATGGAGAATCCGGTGTTTTCCTTTCAACGAGAATTAAAGACGTCCCTGTTTCATTCAAGACTCCATCGGACAAATAGCTTTCCATGGTTCGATTGATTTGTGAAATTCTTTGAGCTTTATCCGGAGATTCAAGATAACATTCAGGAAGAATAAGTTTGAGTGTTGAAGGTGACTCTGAAACTTCCTCCTCAAGGCTCTTCCAATAATCCGGTTCTGAGGTATACTGGTCACATGCAACGACGGACCATCGTGTCATATCAACATCTTCCCTGGGGAGGAGAATATCCGGGATTTTCATTCCTAAATCGGCAAGTTCCGCATCGATCGATTTCATACATTCCTCCAGATAATATTTTTTATAAAAAGATTAAGTATTTGCCAGTATTTTGTTTATACACTAAAATATCAGAGTTCTCAAGCAAATGTACACGGTAAGAAAGGAAATCAAGTGAAAGGTGTATTATTCATAGGCGGCAAACATCCGCAGCAGGCGTTGAGCAGGAAACTTGCAGAAGATGCGGATTTGATAGTTGCTGCAGATTCGGGCTTTGATATCACCTGGAATCAGGGAATAGGGTGCAACTACGTGGTTGGGGATATGGACTCTACAAGGTTTCTGAAGGTGATCGATAAACTCCCGGGAAATAAAGTCATCAGAATGCCGAAAGAAAAGGATGAAACCGATACTGAGATAGGTTTAAGAGTACTATATGAAAAAGGTGCAACGAAAAAGATACTGATTGGCGGCGGCGGCGGGAGGCTGGACCATCTTATAGGTATCATTATTCTGTTTCATCGGGATATTCGACCGGATGAATGGTATACTGATAAAGAAGTTATTATTTCTATTGACAAGAAAACGATACTTCGAGAAATGAAAGGTGAGACAGTCTCATTCTTTCCTGTCGGAGAAGAGGAGTGTCGAATGAAGAGCGAAGGCCTGAAATGGCCCCTGGACAATCTGAAATGGAAAAGAGGGGATGCTGGAATCAGTAATCTTATAACATCTGAAAGAATGATAGTTGAGCCTGTTTCAGGTAGATTGATTTGTATATTCTCCAACAGACAAGCTGGCAGGAAAAAGTATGAGTGAGAAAAGCTGGGTGATGGAAAAACTTGCAAGAACTTTATCAGAAAGCGAAAGGCTTGAATTCTTGCGGCAAATCCACGCAAGTCTTAGAGACAATGATTATGTAAAGAACCAGCTGGTTCGACATGAACCGGATGAGAATGAAAAAAAAGTTCTATTGCAGCAGGATATCAGAAAACTGTCTCCCTTTCGTTATCTGTTATTGTGGATAAAAAAAATATTTTCTGGTAAATCCATGACAAACCTCTATCTTGATATGAGAATTAACCAGCTGAAAAAAGAGGTCCGGCGGACTGCACCCGGTATTGCGGGATTTGAAACAAGAACGTTGAAAGCCGCTTTTCCTGAATATATATTTGAAGTTTTTGTAAAGACAATACCCTTGATTGGACTATTTCGACGTCTTTGGAGAAACGAGAGTGAAATAAACTTTTTTCATCAACTTGTTTTTTCACTCATAGAAAGCAATCTTGATAATCAAATAGACTCCTGCTATGAACTGGTTCAAATAGAAGAGCTGATACAACTGTATTTGAGTGGTGTGGGAAAAGAGAACCTGGTAGCAGAAATTGAAAAGAACATAGACAGCTACGTCGATTCTGTGGATCCCGTTAAATTCGAGATTGTCGAAAACCAGCTTGCACCGCTCTACGGCATCCGTGATTTGGTTCTGTATCCGTTCCCGAAGCTGTTTCAGAACTTTCACGGTACCATTCGAAGAGACGACCCGGAAACACTTCCTCTCTTTCAGAAGACTTCTGCTCTTACATCGATGGATATGGTTGAGGAACTTTACTATGCCCTGCATCACACGGCGAGATCGGAATTGAAACAGGAGTTTAACCAGGTATTTGTTGATAAACTCTTTGATTCTGCTTATGAAGATGAGGGGGATCATGAAGAAGAGGCAGAAGGGCCGGGTATCCATGTGGATGCTGACACGGATACTTTTCTCGATGATGTAAGGAACCTGCAGGAATGCGCACGTGATATTTTAAAGAAAGTACATCTGCCTCAATTGATAAGGGCATTTAAGGAAGATCCGTATTATCGGCTGGTGGTATACGTTCCGAAGCTGGATATAAAAGATTTCTACCGGAATATGAAAAAACTCAGCTTCAGGGATGAGATAGAGGAAATAATAAAAAAAGTGAGACAGGAATCGCTCACCAAGGAGAGGGGAAGGCTCTTTGAAGGCTCAAAATTAAGGGCCCTGCATTACTATAGGACCTATTCGACTATTGATTATGTAAAAATTGGTATAACGGCATTCCGTTATTATCAAGGCATATTGGTTCTTTTCAACTTTTTATCAGTCTACTATAAGGGGCCTGTCCAGAGAATCCTGCAGATACTTGAAAGTTTTATTTCTGAACAGGACAGGTTGACGAGAGAGCGAATGCTCAAATATGCATCAGCCGCGGAAGATGCTCTGTATAAAATAAGAGAACTTGATGAATCACTTTCACCAGAACAGGATGACGGAAAGAAATTTCAGAGATTGAGGTTTGAATCGAATATCGATCCGGTTCAGAAGAGAGTATACCTGTCAATCATTGCTCAGAAGGATACGGAAGCCCGGGAACTTCTGATGAAGGGAAGGGATTCACAACGGGGGATACGGCTGCTTTTCAAAGAGTTTCTGGAAAACCAGGATAGTCTGATTCAGGAGTCACTGGGGAAGAAATATCTTCTTCAGGGAAAGGTGAAACCGCTTCATGAAGTATTGCATCAGAATATCATAAGAATTGAACTATTGGAAAAGATAGAGCTGCAGCTTGATAATATCAGAGATGAAACGGGGTATGACGAAGTAACGATCTGATTCTTTCGGCGGATTTCTCCGGATTTTCGACAAGAACTCGTTTCCCTGCAATGAGGTCGGCAATACCGACTTCCCTCGGATACCTTGGGATGATGTGAAGATGCAGATGTTGAATGCTCGCTCCTGCAGAAAGACCCATATTGTATCCGATGTTGTAAGCACTCGGCTGATAGATACGGTCGAGGATATCGAGAAACTCTCTCTGTATAGCCGAAAATTGCATCTCTTCCTCCTTCGTCATCTCACGAATATCGGTAATATGGCGCTTGGGAACAAGAAGAAGGTGCGCGGGATTATATGGATAGAGATTGACACATACGAGAAAATTATCATTTTCCCAGACCGTAAGATCTACTACCTGGGGTGATTTCTTCACCAGAAGACAGAGTATGCATCCGTCAGGCTTTGGCGATTTTATATAGTTAATTTTATCAAAGTTGAAAAAGTACTCACTCATTCTCCATCGCCTCAGGAAGCACCGTTTCCCTAATAATTTCGATGGATGGAAGAAGGTCCTGCAGATCCTGCTGATCACGAAGAGCTAAAAACTGTATAAGCCCCGGATATTCCGTGAAGACCTCGCCATATTTTTTTAGAACCTCAAGTTTCGATTCTTCACTCACCATCCAGCTTCGTTCCTTTTTCAAGGTCTCTTCTTCCGCATCTCTCCGTGTGAGAAGAAGTGAGAGGTAATAATCCCGGGCGGTACTGTAGAGGGCAATATCAGGAAACTGAAGTTCGAGAATGGATACATCAATGATCTGTATATAATCGAATTTTTCATTGAGTTCTTCCTGCAAATAGCTGTTGACAGGGCTGAGAAGGAACTGATCCGATGGTGAATCAAAGGCTGCTATTCTTTCTTCGATAAGGGAGGTAACAGCATTTGATAACTGTAATTCCAGCTGATCATACCATTCGGAAATATTTTCCGGTGTAACGCCGTTTTCAGCAACCAGGAGGGGCAGCTTATCAGGAATAAGCGTGTACTGGATTTTCAGATCCAGGGCATAGTCAAATTGAACAGGGGAATCGAGAACAGTCCCGTAGATATCTCCCGAAGGAAGTATTCCTTTTTTGAGAAACGCTTTTGAACGGGGAGTAATCTCAAAGGAATGGAGTGTAAAATTGGTAGGGATTAATGCCTCCCATCGCCAGATGAATGTTCCGGGAGAGACAATTCCCTCGTCATATCCGCCGGTTTTTGTGAAAATAACACCGTACGTATTCTCTTCAAGTTGAAATTGTATCCATCCGAAATAAAACCCTGTGCCTCCGATAAGGATGATAAGAATAAGAAAAATTATGAATTTCGTTTTCATACAGAACTACTCCTCCCTCCGCGGTCCATTCAAGAGGTACAATAATTGCGGCAACCCGGTAATTATAGCATCGGCATGGAAAGATTGTAACATTTCTTTTTCCTTTCTCAGTCTGAGAGAACGTTCATCCCCTGCAAATAGTATCGTTCGATAGCCGAGCTGATGAGAAGTGTACATATCATTCAGCATATCGTTTCCGACATAAACCACCTGTTGGGGAGTTATTGAATGTTTTTGTATAAAAATTTGTACAGATGAGAATAAATCTAAAGAAGGTTTTGCTTTTCTATTTTGAAATGACCAGGAAACTAGCGAATTCAAAAAACCTGTTTCCTCGATAGTCCTGTCCAAAAGTGCTTCCAGAATTATTTTTGTATAAAACTGGGCATTTGAAACAATACCTAATAGAAAATTTTTCGAATGAAGATGCTCAAGCGTAGTGGCAGCCCCGGGCATCAGCCAGGTAGGATTGTTGTAAATCTCATAGAGAAGAGATAGCTCGATGAGAGATTGTTCGTTCACAGCGCCGGCGATCGTGCCGGTCTTAATCAGATCTGAAAGGAGAAGAAACCAAATAGAGAGGATATCAACTTCGGGGAAGTCAATGTCCTCGGATTTCAGATTGATGTGACGGGATTCAATGAGTTCTCTATAAAGCTGATAGCAGCGTTGATTGAAAGGAGCGGAAGGTTCATTTATCTCAAAATTGCATTCAGCAACAGGCCCATAAAAATCGGGGTAAATAGTCTTATTACCCCCGGATTCGGTAAGACTGCCGACTTCACCGCTCCCGGATATTAAAAGTGTCCCATAGATATCGAATACGACCAGTTTGATATCATCAATTATGTGAAGATCCGCAGATGTGTTCGTGGGAATCGGCAGCATCGGATTACAGCGGGACCGAATAAGATCGATATACCTATCCCCTTGATGAATCAGATTTTTTTGAATACTGGATGACTGAGATAACGATACTGAATATTTCACCTTACGTATATTCTAAAGGGAGAAAACGCCTTATTTCAAGCGGAGAAGTGAATATATCCTTTTTTAACATAATCTATGACAATTGGTGATGAACCTGATACTATAAGAGTATGAAAATAGGGCGCTATCGGAGTATTGCCGGATTTTGCAGTCTCTATCTGTTTTTCTGTACTATCGTTGTAAGTATTTTCTTTGTTGCTGGAAATGTGCAGGCTTTTCTGGAGAGTACAAACCGCCTGCTGCTGGGAATTTTGGAGTGGATCATCTTCGCTTTTATTATAACGAATATCTATTATCTTTTATTTTTCGTCATTGAGTATCTGAAAAGGAAAAAGAAAGAAACGCCTATTGAGAAAAAAGCAGGTTTAATCTGGGCCTGCTTTGCCTGTACCTTCGGAATCATATATCTTACCGGTATTAATGCAGTGGTTGCATGGTTATGAATGGATTACCCTTCCTGTCAGGAAAAACAGAAGAAGAGATATTCCTAAAAACACGACCCGAATTAGAGCACCTTAAAGTATCGGGAAAACTCGTCGCAACAGTATTGAAGGAAATTTCTAGATGCGTTCGTCCCGGTGTCAGTACAGAGAGCATAGAAAGGATATGCAGGCAGAGGATTGCTCATTACCGAAATAATTATACGATTGAAAAATATCCGGATTTTCCGACTTTCCTGTCCATCTCGGTAAATGATACGGCAGTTCATGGTATTCCAAACGAGGTGAGTCTGAAAAATGGGGATATAATCACTCTCGATCTGGTGATGAAGGTGAACGGCTGGTATGGAGATCATGCTGTAACCCTGCCGGTAGGATCAATTGCTCCGAAAGAAGCCAGACTGATTGATGCTGCACGAGAGGCTACGCTGGCCGGTATCGCTGCTGCAAAAGCAGGGAATCGTTTTGGTGACATTGGTGCGGCAGTACGGGAAGTAATTCAAAAGTACGAATTAAAAGTATTTGATGTATTTGTGGGTCATGGTATCGGTAAAGAGCTTCATGAAGGTCCTGTCGTTTATATGAAGGGAGAGGAAGGAGTAGGGCAGCCGATCGTCCCCGGTATGGTTTTTACCATTGAACCTGTTTTGACGCGGGGTATGACGGAATATAAAGAGAACGATGACGGATATTCGCTGAACACAAAGGATGGTGAGTGTACGGCGCTGTTCGAACATATGGTTGCGATACAATCTGATCAGACCATCGTCTTGAGTTCCGCCTGAAAAACGATTAAAAGATAAACGGGAAAAACACATACGACTGTGAAAAAATATCAAAAAAAACTGCATTTCCTGCAGATGTGCCTACGGTTACTGTATCGAAAGTATTGAAAAGTGTGCTTTTATTTAGAACAGGATAGGCGGGTGATAGAGTACCAAAGAAAAAGAGTGAACAGAAAAGAAACCTCAAGATTACTATTCTCATCTTTATTTTCAATCACTTTATGCTGTATTTTCTTCAATTTCTTTATAAAACATCATTTTTATGTTCGCCCCTAGGATGGATCTCTTTCGAAGTCATTACTGAAAAATCCTGTGTTATCAGTTTTTATGGTTTGATTATCTGCTGTCAAATTTGGTATTTGCCTGTTGTCGGATTGACATGGGAAATAGATATTCCGTATAAGTGAAAAAACTTCAGGAGAAGAATATGCTGGCAAAGATTAAAAAAAGCACCCTGAATGGAGAAGTGCGGATACCTGGGTCAAAATCGCACATGATCAGGGCGCTCTATTTTGGGTCCCTTGGAAACGGTACATCCATAATCAGAAACCCGGTAAGGTCAAAGGACTCATTATCGGCAGCTGGAATTATCAGGGCCTTGGGCATAGACCTTGATATGTCCCGTGATGACTACTGGGAAATCCAGGGAGGAAGATTTCATGTTCCTGAAGATATTATAAATGTCGGAAACTCTGGTACTTCCATGTATATGGGATCCGCTCTTTTGGCCTCTCTTGATGGAACGAGCGTTGTAACAGGGGACGATCAAATACGAAGAAGGCCGATACAGCCTGTACTCAACGCGCTTATGCAGATGGGAGCTGAGGTTCGAACGGTCCTGAACAACGGGAGAGCTCCTTTCATATTAAGAGGCCCCCTCAAAGGCGGGAAAACTTTTGTTGATGGTATTGTATCTCAGTATGTAAGCGCGGCAATCCTGGCTGCAACTCTTGCTCAGAAGGATTCGGAAATTATAGTGGACAAGGCGAATGAGGTACCGTACATCGAAATGACATTACAGTGGATGCGATCCCTCGGCATTCAGGTAGAGGCACAGGAAGAATACAATCGTTATTTTGTGAAATCGGGACAAGAGTATTCAAACTTTGATAGGACAGTACCGGCAGATTTCAGTTCCGGCGCATTCATGCTGACAGGTGCGGCGATTACCGATTCTGAGGTAATACTGAAGGGCCTTGATACGGAGGATGTACAGGGAGATAAGATACTGCTTGCAATACTCAAGGATATGGGCGCGGATATTCAAGTGAAAGATCATGGTAAAGGCGGGATTATTATCAGGGGCGGAAATAATCTGAAAGGAAAAAGCATCGACTGTTCTCCGACACCTGATTCCATTCCCATTTTGTCCGTTCTCGGGTGTTACGCGGAGGGTGAAACACGGCTTTACAATATTGAAAGTTCAAGGATAAAGGAGACAGACAGACCTCTGATCATGCAAAGAGAACTCGGGAAAATGGGAGCTGATATTGAACTTACCGACACCGAATTGATCATCCGGCAAAGCCCCTTGAAGGGATGTGAAACTAAAAGCTACAGGGATCACAGAATAGCTATGGCCCTCTGCATAGCAGGATTGATAGCGGAGGGAGAAACAATAGTAGACCATGTGGATAGCGCAGCTATTTCGTATCCCGGCTTTGACTCGTCGCTGAAGACACTTGGAGCAGAGGTTACATATATAAAAGGCAGAAATGAATGAGAATCAGGAGTATTCAAACCATAAAAGGGGATTCGTTGTAAAAAATTGCAGGGTGATTGAAACAACAGCCTCGGTACAGTCAATAACTGAAAAAATAATTCTTATTGATCAGTTTTCCTCTGAATGGATGCGTGACGATCCTTGACAGAAGAGGTGATGAGCTTAAAAAAGTCTTTTAAAAAATGTTCATCCAGAAGAGAACCCTCGGCTAACTGAAAGATACGCTCCATTTGCCGTTTTTCTCTCTCCGGGTCGGCAGCAGGAAGATGTCCTTCTTTTTTCAGAAATCCGACTTTTTCCGTGATCCTGAACCTTTCAGCAAGAAGAAAAACAAGGGCTGCATCAATGTTATCTATACTCTGGCGATAGTCTTTCAGCTTGCTGCTATCCATGTTTTCCTCGCTTTCAAATGTATGAGCTCTTCTTTTTTCATGTTAAGAGATATACCATAAGAATATAGCCTTTGCAATATCCGGTCATCGCCTGGTTCTTTCTTTCATTCCTGATACTTCTGCCGAAGGGATGGTACTAAAAAAGAACCCTGATACAAAAATCGTGGTATAATTTACCATATTAAAACCGGAGGCAGAAAGTGAAAAAAAATCAGAGGTTTTCAAAAGTATTTTTCCGGATCCTTTGCATCTTGGTTTTTACAGTTCTGGCGAATCCTGTTTATGGGACGGAAAAGGCGAGATTTGGAATCCTGGGTGGAGTTCAGATAAACATTCCAGCCGGAAGCACCTGGGATTATCATCTGGGGATGGGAATCCAGGATGAAGAGATTTATACAACCGATGCTTCTGTTGGTATTTCCGCTGCAGGCCTGGGTACTTTCGCACTGAGCCGAAACTTGTTTTTCCGCAGCGGCATCAGCATTTCAAAAGCGGTGTACAATATGGAGTATTACCTGAGAACAGGCTCAGGTCCTTCCTATACAACGTATACCATGGACTTCACAGCAGTAGAGATACCGCTTATGATAGGTCTGGGGCTTTTCAGGAACCATTTAAAGGTATTTGCAGGACCGGGCATCTCATTCCTGAGCTTTGAAAGTTCCTGGTCCTCCGACTTCAAGCCGAGTGTTATTTCCATTGATGCGGGTGTAAGTTTAGCGTTCACAGACAATATTTCCGCAGAAGTGATGGTGTTTGCAGTACCCCAGAATATATATGTCGGCAGCGGTTTCGGTTATCTCGATCTGAAGCCTGAACTGGGAAGAACGGGAATAACGATAGGAAGTGCCTATACCTTCTGAAAGAGGCTGAGCCGGAGAAAACTGAAGCACAATACAGCGGAAATCCTCTTGCAATAGATTGTTAATCCTGTTATAAATATCGCACAAAATGGAATATGTACCGGATGCGAACTACGTACATATTACCGGCTGTGAGAAAAGCCACCTTAGCTCAGCTGGCCAGAGCACGTGACTTGTAATCTCGGGGTCTTCGGTTCGAATCCGAAAGGTGGCTCTCAGTTATTCTGTGGCAGGATACTTGACACATTAATAACTTTCTGTTATTTTCAATTTCGCACAGTGGGGAGGTTCCCGAGTGGTCAAAGGGGGCAGACTGTAAATCTGTTGGCTTCGCCTTCGAAGGTTCAAATCCTTCTCTCCCCAATTCATGTTTAAGGTCTTCCCTTTCGGGAAAGACCTTTTTTTTGACCTTCCAATGAGTTATATTTATAGTTACCAGGAAAGAATCGGGAGCGCATATTGGAAGAAGAGTTTTATAAAGATGGTCTCCGCTTTGAATGTACCAGATGTTCGAAATGCTGCAGGTATGATCCCGGATATGTGTTCCTTTCATACAGTGATTTACAGCTTCTATTACAGGGAACCGGTATGGAAAAAGCTGATTTCATGAAAACCTACTGCCGCGCAGTACTGATAAATGGTACGTACCGGTTAAGTTTAAAAGAAAAGAGCAATTATGATTGTATATTCTGGAATAATGAGGGATGCGAAGTATATGAATACCGGCCCCTGCAATGTCGTAGCTTCCCTTTCTGGGAAGAAAACGTAAAAAGTTCCGATAGATGGAAATGGGTAGGGGCCTCCTGTCCTGGAATAAATAGAGGACGACTACATCCGGCCGAAGAGATAGAAGACTGGATCCGTCAGAGACAAAATGAGCCGCACATAGTTCTGGGCGCCTCTGAGCTGACTTTGCTTGAAAAGGAGCCGGTATGATCATAAGATTCTGGGGTGTAAGAGGGTCTATTCCTACTCCTCTTACACCGGATGAGATAAGAAGAAAGATATCCGCCGTTGTGGCAAGGATTACTGCTCAGGATATAGAATCATCTGATGCGAGGGAGCGGTTTCTTTCGCAGCTTCCGCCGGCCCTTTTCGGTACAGCCGGGGGCAATACAACCTGTGTTGAAGTCCGATTGAATGACAATACGGTTATATTATTCGATGCCGGAACGGGAATTTCCCGGTTTTCTCAGGCGGCGGCACGGGAACAGCCGGAACCGAAGGAATTCCATCTTTTCTTTACCCATTTTCATTGGGATCACATACAGGGTTTCCCGTTTTTCAATCCCCAGGGATTCGATAAGGGCTGTACTATACATATATACAGTCCGAGAGATGACGCTGAAAAAATACTCCGGAACCAGATGAAGGATCCCTATTTTCCGATTACGATGGACATCCTTCAGGCGGATATTCAGTTTCACCACCTGAAAGAGAAGGAAATCGCAATTGGTCCTGCAAGGGTAGCATGGAGAAAGATGCAGCACCCGGGGACATCTTTCGCGTACAAGGTGAAGGCCGGCGAAGGGGCCTTTATATTCGCCACCGATACCGAACTGAAACCCGATGATTTTGCGCGAACGAAGGACAATTGGGATTTCTTTTCAAAAGTAGATGTCCTCGCAATTGACAGTCAGTACACCCTTGATGAAGCGATAGAGAAATACGATTGGGGACACTCATCCTACAGCCTGGCGGTGGATTTTGCAAGTGAATGGAAAATAGAGAAGCTGGTTCTTTTTCATCATGAACCGCTCTATAACGATAATAAAATGTTTACCATAGAAAACACGGCACGCTGGTATATGAGCCATGTCGGTAAGGAGAAAATCGGGATATTCCTGGCGCAGGAGGGGCTTGAGATACGCATATGATTCAAATTGAAAACAAACAGCTGATAGCTCTTTATCTGCTCCTGAAGCGGCATGAAGAGGAACTGGATAGAAATCTGCAGACCCTCTACGTAAAAATGCAAAAGGAACTGTTCAGTGTTCTTTCCATAGAAGAGATGGAATCACTGGAAAAACTGTATTTAGACGATGTTGAAGTTTTAGAGAAGAGAGGCTACATTTAAATCATGAAGAAAAAAGAAATAATTTCGGTCCTGCTGTTACTGTTGGCTGTGTCGCTCGTTCATATGAACGCGGATGACAATAAAGCGAAAATCCAGGAACTCATGGTTCCGAGAACTCTTGCCACCGGAGCCGGCGGTTCCATGATGCAGCCGCCCCAGACAAGCCTGATCAATCCGGCGTCTTCGGCGTTAGCGCAACGAACCACCTTTGACGGGAGCTATATTGCTCTCTTTGGATCAGGAAATAAGGATGACGGATGGAAGGGGCATTTTATCAACTTCGGGCAGACGATTCCGACAAAAGTGGGAGTTTTCACCTGGAACAGCGGTTTTCTTACATCTTCTTTCGATGCCTTCGATACCGGCAGTCAATTTTCCTTATCCGGATCTTTTGCAAAGGATATTTATCCGGACACATTTATCGGTCTGGGATTGAAAACAGTCATCGCGGACGGCCCCCAATATACGGCAGCAGCGGATGTCGGTCTGATTCGTACCCGATCATCCCTGTTTTTCCTTGATGATGTAAAATGGTCACTGGCGCTGCAGAATCTCGGTTATTCGGATATTGAAAAAGATCGGTCACCTTTGTACAGCGTAACAGTCGGGCTGGACGGCGAGTTTTTCAAAAGTGAGAAGGCCGCAGCACGTCTTTTGGGAGATATCTCCTGGGTGGAATTCGATAATCTGAGGGCATCGGCAGGTATGCAGCTCACTCTCGGTAATTATTTTAATATCAGTATTGGAAGCCGGCTGGATATGAAGGACCTTCTTGATGGAGAGAGCGGCGAACTGGTACCGTCGGTTGGCTTGTCATATACCTATATACCGGGCAACAGCGAAGAAGAGAGTCTGTCCCGCAATGAATTGCAGCCATATATTACCGCCGCACCGGTAACATCCTCCATATGGGCGGTCGGAGCAGGTCTAACCGTACCGATAGGCAGAATAGACAAGGAAGCTCCTGAAATCAATCTGGATTTGTCCGATGTCATAAAAAAATACAGACCTGAAAATACCAGTGCGGAAAATGAAGAAAAGGAGCAGGACGATACTGTTTCCCATATTGAAAGAGGCTATCGGTTAAAACAGAAATATTCTTATCTTCCCTTCAAACTCACCGCCGATACTGACGGGACGGAAGGGAAAGAGGTAATGGAAAAGCAAACGGAAGAGGAGGATTATCAGAAAGGGAGGCTCAAGACTACCATAGCGGAGTTCAATGAGAAGGAGCTTGATAACGAAGTTCCGGAAGCTGATATATACCTGTCACCGAATAATGACGGCATTCAGGATGATCTGTCTTTTCCCCTTTCCATCAGTGAGAAAAGATACATAAAAGGCTACGAGTTTATCGTAGAAAACGAAGAGGGAGATACCGTACGAATAATTGAAAATAAGGAGACAAGACCGGAAAAACGAACGGTAAAGACATTCTTTCAGAATTTGTTTTCATCAAAAAGCGGAATTCAGGTTCCCGAGCAGATAAGATGGGACGGGCTTACCGATTCCGGTGAAATAGCAAGTGACGGTTTATACAGTTTTTACATAAGAGCCTGGGATGATAATGAAAACTATGGAACATCAGAAAAATACACTTTATTCCTTGATACACAACCTCCGGTAGTTGAAGTTGAAAAAGATGATGAGCAGGAGAGGATATTCAGTCCCAATGACGATGGAAACAAAGATGTGCTTCCAATCATGCAGCAGGGGACCCGTGAAGACGTGTGGAAGGCTGTAATCGAGGATTCCACTGGAAAGGAAGTGAAAAGGCTGGAATGGAATATGAGCAGGCCCTCCGGTTTCGAATGGGATGGCACCAATAATGAGGGGTTCCTTGTTCCCGACGGGGTGTATCAGTACACAATTTCAAGTACCGACAGAGCCGGAAATTCAGGGAAGGCAGAATATATGAATCTGGTAAAAAACACGGAGGAGACTCCGATATCACTTACCATAGATCATTCTCATTTTTCGCCGAACGGAGATGGTGTTCTTGATGTAGTACTTCTTGAATCCAAAATTCCGGTTGTCAGAGGAATTGAATCCTGGAAACTTGATATAAAATCGAGGAGCGGAACCAGCAGGAGAAGCTATACAGGTACGGCGCAGCCGGCGGGTACTATTGCTTTTGATGGAAAGGATGAAAGCGGGAATATTCTTCCCGAGGGTCAGTATTTTGCCAGTCTTGATGTATTGTATGTGAATGGTAATAATCCGAGTGTCGAGTCAGCTCCCTTCGTTATTGATATAACACCTCCCAGGGCAACTACCAGGCTGGATAATGAAATATTTTCGCCGAATGGTGACGGAAACAAGGATGTGGTAAATATTAACCAGGAAACTTCTCTTGAGGAGAACTGGTACGGGACTATTACGGATATCGATGAAAAGGTTATCTACCAGTTTAAATGGATTGAACGGGCGGATAGTACCATAACCTGGGATGGACGGAGCTCAGATGGATCATTGGCGGAAGACGGATACTACTTCTATCAGCTTTCCACCGTTGACCGGGCTGGTAATCCGGGACAATCAAGCAAATCAAGATTCGAACTGAATACAGAAGAAACGGAAGTCCTGCTCACTACAAATTATGATTATTTCTCCCCGAACGGTGATGGTTCAAAAGACACGATATTGCTGCTTCCCCGCTTGAAAGGCAGCCAAAGAGTGAAAGAGTATGAGCTTGTCATTTCAGGTTCAGATAGAGGGGAGGTATACAGACGGTCCGGAACAGGTGAAGTTCCCGAGAGCTTCGCATGGGACGGTTTCGCCCTGAGTGGAGAAAAATCCGCCGATGGCAACTATACAGCCTTATTGAAAGTGACGAACATGAATGGGAACCAGAATACAGCCCTGTCGCAACCCTTCATAATAGACACTTTGGAGCCTCAGGTCGAATTGGAAGCTGAATATTCAATTTTTTCTCCCGAGGGTGACGGAAGGAAAGACACAGTACAATTTTCTGTGCGAAATTCAAGCAGTGAAGAGCTTTGGGAAGGACAGATTCTTGATCAGAACGATATAATTATAAAATCGTCGGCATGGCAGGGCAGACCTGATAATTATACATGGGACGGAACCGATTCGGAAGGCAATACGGTTCAGGACGGGAATTATCGATACAAGTTATTTGCATCTGATAAGGCAGGGAACTATACGGAGAAAATATCAGCACCCGTTCAGCTGGATACATCAATCACAAAACTGTTTGTTACCGTGGATAGCGATAAGCTCTCACCGAATGGAGACGGGACATACGAACAGATATCTTTTTCAACCATAGTAACCAGAAGAATTGGACTTGAATCATGGAGCCTGGAACTTGTGGATGCGTCGGGAAAGGTTCAAAAACGATTTGAAGGGGAAATGGAGATTCCGAAAATAATTGTATGGAACGGTCAGAATGAAAGGGGAGAGTTTTTCGAGAGCGAATACAGGGCAAGATTTACAGCGCAATACAGAAAAGGGAATATGCCTTCGGTCGAATCCCTTCCGTTTACTCTGGATGTAACTGCACCGAGAACGGAAGTCTCCATCACTCCTGTTCCTTTTTCTCCTGACAACGACGGCGCCGATGATGAGCTGAGTATTCAACTGAAGGTAACTGAAAAAAATGATATCGATGGATGGAGTTTTACCATTTTTGACGCGGAGAGAAGTGGTATGGGAACCCGTGTTTCGCCTAAATTCAAAGTTTTTTCCGGGTCCGGACAGCCGGCATCTGAACTCATCTGGGACGGACGATCCAACAATGGGGAGCTGGTGTATGCCGCCATGGATTATCCATACAGGTTTGAAGTTGTAGACAGTTTTGGAAATATCTCTGTTGAAGCAGGCAAAATTCCTATTGATGTTCTGGTAATTCGTGAGGATGGGCTGTTAAAAATAAAGATCGCCAATATTAACTTCAAGCCGAACACAGCAGAATATGTGGATGATAATCAGGAAATAAGGGAAAGAAATGAATATGTTCTGGATCGGCTGGCTGAAATACTGAAAAAATACCGTCAGTATAAGATTACGATACAGGGGCATGCGAATGTCACAAAGTTCTGGGACCCGGCTCTGGCTGCTGCGGAACAGGAGGAAGAACTGCTGCCGCTTTCTGAAGAAAGGGCCTTTACCGTTATGAGCTCGCTTATTGAACGAAATATTGGAAAGTACAGGCTTTCAGCTGAAGGTGTCGGTGGAAGACAGCCCCTGGTACCCTTTGATGATGCGGAGAACAGGTGGAAGAATAGACGGGTAGAGTTCATTCTTGAAAAAGAGTAGCATGCGAAAAATTCTGAAGTTCCTTTGCGCCCTCCTGTTCATTTCAGGAGGGCTTGTTATAGCGGCAGTTGCCGTATCCGCTTACCTCAACAGCCCTCCTGAGAAGGGAGCGGCGGAGCCTATTCTGTTTGAAGTGAAACAGGGAAGCACTGTTTCAGATATCGCCGATGAACTGAAACAGCATGACAGTATACGCTCTTCCCTGTTTTTTAAGATAATTACCAGGCTTTACAATACAGAAGGGGCGATGAAGAAAGGTCTGTACAGAATAGAACCGGTTATGACTGCTACTCAGATTCACGATATGCTCAATCTCGGTAGCCAGAAGCTGATAAAAATTACCCTGCCGGAAGGCTGGACGGCGAGAAAAATTGGGATAAAACTTGAATCTGCGGAAATCTGCACGGAAGATGATTTTCTGCAGGCGGTACAATCACCGGAGGTCCTGAAGGACTATGGTATCCCCGCCGAGAGCGCGGAAGGATACCTTGCTCCGGACACATACCTTTTTCAGCAGAAATACCCTGCCGAAAAGGTGGTGCGGCACCTTATTGATACTTTTTTCCAATCTATTGAAGAAATTGAACCGGATTATAAAACGCAGGCTCCAGAAGATATTCATGAAAAGGTGATCATTGCTTCAATCGTCGAGAGAGAATATCGGGATCCTGCAGAGACGGGAAAGATAGCGTCGGTCTTTTACAACAGAATGTCACAGAACATGAGACTTCAGTCATGCGCCACCGTTGTATATGCACTTACCGAGGAGTTGGGAAGAGAACATCCCTCTGTGATCACTTATGATGATCTGGAAGTAGAATCACTTTTTAATACCTACCGCCACTGGGGACTGCCGCCGGCACCCATAGCAAATCCAGGTACCTATGCCCTGGAAGGTGTTTTTCATCCTGAGGATACGGAATATCTCTATTTTCTGCTGAAGAATCCTGACGCCGGTCAGCATGTGTTTTCTAAAACACTTGCTGATCATAACAATGCCTATCGTCTCTACATAAAAAAATAGGTGAAAGATATAGAATGAGGATACCTGAGAGCACCATAGAAGACATAAACAGAAACCTCAGTATTGTAGATGTAGTATCGGATTATGTGAGTCTCGAACGGCGTGGGAGTAGATACATGGGCCTCTGTCCATTTCATTCTGAAAAAACCCCGTCCTTCTCCGTTACTCCTGATAAAAATCTCTATTACTGTTTTGGCTGCCATAAAGGCGGCACAATGTTTAATTTTATTATGGAGATAGAGAACATCAGCTTCGTGGAGGCAGTGGAAAAGCTTGCACTGAAATCAGGAATAGAACTCAATCTCGAAAATTTTTCACAGGAAGAAAAATCTAAGCGGCAAGCCCTGAGTGAATTATACAACAAGCTCAGCGGTAGTTTTCACTATTTTCTGAAAGAGCATGAAATGGGAAGCCCTGCAAGGTCTTACCTTGAATCGAGGGGTGTAGACATTGAGATGATTGAGCTTTTTAATCTCGGTTTTGCGCCTCAGCAGAGAACGTGGCTCTATGATTTTCTCAAAGCAAAAAACTACTCCGAAGAATTCCTGGCTGAAACGGGGCTTTTTTCGAAAAAGTATCCCCGTATGTCGCTTTTCAGCGGACGCCTTCTTTTTCCGATTAGTACCGCGGGAGGTCAAGTTATTGCATTCGGAGGACGAAGTATAGACGGGAGAGATCCGAAATATATAAACTCGCCGGAAACGGATATATTTCAGAAAAGAAAAAATCTTTTCGGACTATCTCAAGCTTCCAAAGGTATCCAAAAGGATGATAGAGCCGTGGTAGTCGAAGGGTATTTCGATGTCCTGGCCATGTTTCAGGCAGGATATAACTGCAGTGTAGCGCCTCTCGGTACGGCACTTACGGAAGAGCAGACCCATTTATTACACAGGTATACAGATACAGCTGTACTGGTATTCGATGATGATCCGGCCGGTGAAAAGGCTGCATGGAGGGGCTTGGAACTGCTGGAAAAAGAGGGCATGGAAGCCTTTGTTTCCGTTCCTAAAGGAGGCAAAGATCCTGCTGATATTCTTTTAAATGAGGGTTCTAATTCATTGAAGAATATGTTAAACTTAAAAACTAGCGGATTCGAATTTCTTGTGGGGAAAGCCGTTGAACGCTTGGGTTCTCAGGATGCCTCATCAAAAAGGCGGATCCTGGAATTATTGGCACCCTACCTGAATAATGTTGGATCGGAGGTAAAGCGGGAAGAATATACCAAGTATCTTGCGGAAACTCTACATGTAGGAACGGAAGCGGTTCAATTGGACCTCCGGGCGATTCTGCAGGGTAAGAAAACTCGCAAAGAAGGTCAGGAAGCCAAACAGAAAGAAAAAATGGAAATTGGCTCTGACCTTTTTCTCATGCTTGCCGTGGCAATAAACTGTGAGTACTTTCAAAAGATAAGACAGAGTATTGAAATGGAGGACCTTCAAAGCAGGACATCCAGAGAAATTTTTATTGCCCTGGAGGAAGCTTTCAGAGAAGATCGGTTGAATTTGGAGCATATAGTTTCGAAAATTGAAGATGAATCCCTACAGCAGCTTATCTATGAAAAATCGGTAAGCGGGGAATTCGAGGTAAACGCCGAATATATTATTCAGGGCGGTATCAACAGCATAAGAAAAAGAACATTGAAACAAAAGAGAGATTCAATAGTTTATAAACTGAAAAGTCTTGATAGAGAAGGAGCACATCGGGATGCCCGAAACGAACTGCTGACGGAAAAGATGTTTCTTGACGCAGAATTAGAACGAATTAAGGAAGAGGTGCAATGACAGAACTTGAAACAGACCCTTCTGTTGTCAAACTGTTAGAATATGCTAAGGCAAAGAAGAAGATAAGTTACGATGAAGTCAATGATTTTTTGCCTGGATCAATCGTAAACTCAGATAAAATTGAAGAGGTTTTGAGTTTGCTTGAAAACAATAACGTAAAACTGGAAGAAGAGCCGGATATCACCTTGGGCGACACGGAAGAGGAAGATGTAGAGGCTCTTGAAGAAAGCTTCGAAGAAGATGAAGAGACATCGGTCGAAGAAGAAAAGAGTCCGAACTACTATAAAAAGAAAGTAGTTTACAGTGAAAAGGATTCGTCGTCCATTGATGATCCGATCCGTCTTTATCTGCGCGAAATTGGAAAAGAAAACCTTCTTACCGCAGAACAGGAAGTGGAGCTTTCAAAGCAGATGGAAGAAGGGGAAAACATCATTAAGGATGTAATCCACAAATCCGGTATGCTCATTCCGCAGATGTATGAAATCATGCAGAAGGCCTTTTCGAGAGTCGACCCGCGGGAGATGGATCTCAGCAAAAAAGAAATTTCCGAAATCCTTACCGAAAGGCGCAGACTGAACCAGGCTTACCGGGAAAACCTGAAACCTTTTTCCGCAAAGTTGAAACAGTATATAGAGAACAAGAAGAAACTCATCTCCACCGGCAAGGATGCTCTTCAGGATGAAGGACTGAAGAAACTGAGAGGAAATCTTCTGAAAGATATGAACTCAATAGATCTTCAGCAGGAGGAGATTATCGGTTTTTCAGAGAGATTCCTGGATACCGAAAAAAGCATTCTCCGGTACCAGAAGGACCAGAGGAGAATAGAAAACAGACTTGGAATAAAGAGTTCAAAAGAACTGAGAAATATGGGGAGAGGGCTTGCAATAGCCGAGCAGAGAAGAAATATAGAAGAAAGGCTTCAACTCTCCTCTGATATCATTAAGGAAAAAATCCGCAGAATTCAAACCAATGATAAACAGCTCAGAAATATAGAAATTGAATTTGAAAGCACAATAGCTGAGATACTCAATGAGGCAAAAGAAATCGCCAGGGGAAAGTATCTCATGAAGACGGCCAAAGACAAGCTTATTCAGGCGAATTTACGTCTGGTTGTAAGTATAGCAAAGAAATATACAAACCGGGGATTGCATTTTTTTGATTTGGTACAGGAAGGTAATATCGGTCTTATAAAAGCGGTTGAAAAGTTCGAATACAGAAAGGGATATAAATTTTCAACCTACGCAACATGGTGGATACGTCAGGCAATTACCAGGTCGATTTCAGATCAGGCCCGTACAATCAGGGTACCGGTTCATATGATTGAACAGATAAACAAAGTAGTAAGGGAATCCCGACAGCTTATGCAGGTCCTGGGACGTGAGCCGACGGATGAGGAAGTTGCAGACAGGCTCGGTTGGTCGGTCCTACGGGTGAAATCTGTAAAAAATGTAGCCAGGGAACCTATTTCACTGGAGACGCCGATAGGCGAGGAAGAAGATTCACTTCTTGGGGATTTTATAGAAGACAAGGATGTTGAGAATCCCGCCAGTCAAACGGCTTTTACAATTCTGCAGGAACAGCTGCAGGATGTTCTTGAAACGCTGCCTCCCCGTGAACAGGAAGTATTGAAAATGCGTTTCGGCCTTGAAGATGGTTATTCTCTGACGCTTGAGGAAGTGGGCCTTTATTTTAATGTGACCAGAGAACGAATAAGGCAGATTGAGGCAAAAGCACTGAGAAGGCTCAGGCATCCTAAAAGAAGCCGTCGTCTAAAAGACTATATTGATACGTAAGAGATAAATTAGAAGGAGTTTTGGGTATGATGCAGGAAGTATTCGAGAAATTGAGGAGTCTACAGGATATTCTCTCAAAAAAATTTGCCATCGAGCAACAGATAGAGGAGACTCCCAAACTGCTCAATACGAAAATTGAATTGCTCAATAGATTGAAAAAAAGCTACCTCGATAAAAACAGCAAGGTCGAAAATATAAAAGACCATATAAAGCATCTGAGAATACGGCTCGATGATGCGGAACGACAGCGTGAAGAATATGAAAAACAGATGGACCTTATAACAACACAGAGGGAATACGAGGCTCTGGACAAAGAGATAAAGGATGCCACTGAAAAAGAGCAACAGCTGAGAAAGGATGTGCTGAAAGAAGAGAAGGTTCTGGAGGAGCTCAGCGAATCTCTTGGAAAAGATGAAAAAATGATCCAGCTTCAGGAGGAGGAGATTTCAACTGAACAGGAAAAAATTGAATCCGAAAATGAAGAAAAAAAGAAAGAGCTTAACAAACTGGAGAAACAGGAGCATCAGATAATTCCCGACCTGGATGGGGAAATTGTGTTCAAGTTTGAAAGGATCGTGCGGAGTAAGTCGGGCCTCGGTATTGTACCGATAAAGAATTCTGTTTGTACCGGTTGTCACATGAGTCTTCCGAAGCAATTCGTGAACGATGTGCACAAAGGAGAAGAGATTCTCTTCTGCCCCTACTGCAGCAGGATTCTGTTTTACGAAGAGATCGATGTAAGCGAAGAAATGATAGGGGCGGATGAAGCAGGGAGTCTTGCAGACCTTGTTTCACCTGAAGAACTTGAAATAGAAGGATAATATTTTTTTTCATAGAGAATGAGGCAGACCGGGTGACCGCCGAGCAATGCTCGGAGGAAAGTCCGGGCTCCGCAGGACATGGCGCCGGATAACTCCCGGATGTACCGATAAGGTGCAATAGACAGTGCCGCAGAAAATATACCGCCGGACAAAAAAATCTTTGATTTTTTTGTCCGGTAAGGGTGAAAAGGTGGGGTAAGAGCCCACCGCTCCGATGGTAACGGAGGAGGCATGGTAAACCTCGTCAGGAGCAAGGTCGAGCAGCAACTGGGTTGTCCGCCCGATAGTTGCGGGTAGACTGCTTGAAGAGGCCGGAGACGGTTTCTCCAGACAGATGGTCATCCAAGACAGAACCCGGCTTACAGGTCTGCCTTTTTTTACATATGAAGGAATGGACTGCTGATTATGCAACTGCCAGAAGATAGATACCGCTTTTCTTCAAAAAAAGAATCGAATTTCTCATTCAAAAAGCTTATTGCAGGGATGCTTGTATTGGCATTCGTCATAGGTGCAATTCTGCTGTTTCAGAGAAAATCTGTTGATATTCCCCTGTTTCATGCTAAACAGAACGAATCGGTTGAAGAGGTTGATATTGCAGGTCTTTGGGAAAAACGGGATTATGCCCGTATCAATGAAATTTGCGAAGAATATCTGAACGAAGATCCGCTCAATCCTGAATACCTTGCCATCAATGGTTTTGCATATTTCTACAGGGGTACGAGCCTGTATACCCTGGAGGATCAGATACCCTTATATGACAATGCGATAAAGAACCTGAGAAAAGTTCTGGTAACTGAAAACACGACGGATAAAGGTAAAGTGCACTATGTGCTCGGAAAGACATATTTTCACAAAGGGCGGTTCTTTTCTGATTTATCCATAGAGCATTTAGAACAATCCCTCGATAAAGGGTATCTTGGATCAGACACGTATCGTTATCTTGGATTGGGCTACAGTGAATTGGGAGATTATGAAAGGGGGGTTGAAAATTTCCTTCTGGCTGCCGAAGAAAATCCTGATCCGCTGCTCTACATGACGATAGGACAAACCTACTACAAAATGAAAAAAACGGACAAAGCACTTGATTTTCTCATGAGGGCGGTACATTCTACAGATGAGGAAGCAATAGAAAAGAAAAGCAGATTTTTAATTGGCAGCATATATCTTGAGCTGAAGGAGTTCCAGAAAGCCAAGGACCAGTACGAAAAGATTCTCTCAATCGATGCGGATTCTGCCGATGCGCATTACTATTTGGGAGAGATTTATGATAATATGGGAGAACAGGTAAAGGCCCGCGCAGAGTGGCGTAAGGTTTTGACTATCGATCCTTCACATTATGGCGCATTGCTGAAACTTTACTAAAAACGGGAGGCACACTATATGGCGTTTAAACGTCTTGCTGATACTTTTTCAACGGATATAGGAATCGATCTTGGTACATGTAACACTTTAATCTATGTTAGTGGAAAGGGGATTGTTGTAAGTGAACCTTCGGTTGTTGCAGTGGAAAGAGGAACAAAAAAAGTTGTGGCTGTAGGTGCCGAGGCAAAGAGAATGCTTTGGAAAACTCCCGGAGATATTATTGCTATACGGCCTCTTCGTGATGGTGTAATTGCTGACCTCGAAACTACCCAGAAAATGATTCGCTATTTCATTACAAAGATCCTTCCAAGACGCTGGTTTGTAAAACCCCGCATGGTAATCGGAATACCGACATGTATCACCGAGGTGGAAAGACGCGCAGTCGAGGAAAGCGCGTATAAAGCCGGAGCCCGGGAAGTAAAAGTTATCGAGGAATCTCTTGCTGCGGCAATCGGTGCCAGTATTCCCATTTTTGAACCCGCAGGACATATGGTCTGTGATATTGGAGGCGGTACAACGGAGATTTCAGTTATTTCCCTGGGGGGCATGGTTGTCACCAATGCCATTCGTTTAGGGGGAGATGAATTCGATGAAGCGATCATTAAGCATGTTCGGAGTGTGCACAATCTGATTGTTGGAGAACAAACGGCAGAAACCCTGAAAATGTCCATAGGAAACGCGGTAGCTGATAAACAGATAGAAAAAATGGAAATAAAGGGGACAGACGCTATAACCGGACTCCCGAGGCGTCTGGAAATAGACAGCGTGGAAGTCCGGGAGGCCCTGCAGGAGCCGATAAACTCGGTCATAGAGGAAATCAAAAGAAGCCTTGGCCAGACACCTCCGGAATTAGCCGCTGATATTGTTGAGCGGGGGATTGTAATGACAGGGGGTGGTTCGCTGCTGAAAGGCTTGCCGAAACTGATCGCAAAAGAAACCGGTGTACCGGTAATACTCGCGGAAGAGCCGCTTCTGTGCGTGGCCAAGGGTGCCGGAAAGTATTTTGAACATGTTCGGCAGGGACACAACGGGAACAGGCAGATTTATAACTATCTAAGCAGCAGTACAAGATAGATCTGCAGATAATATACTGGAATGGATGGTCTGAAAGGTTTCATATCCCGAAAACGCGATATAATTGCATTCATTATGCTCTTATTGATATCTCTTATTGCTCTGGCCGCCCAATCCTGGTCTGTGGATGGTATTTCAAAAAAATATGGCTACATGATGATCTCTTCAATCCAGAAAGGCTTCTCACAGGCAGGCCTGGGATTCAGAGATGCTTTCCACTCCATCGGTGAATTGAGAGAGATAAGAAGGGAATATGAGCAGCTGCAGGATCAACTTGCTGAATACAGGTCTCTTGAGCGGAAACTGGTGGATCTGAGGAATGAGAATGCACAGCTGAAGAGTCTGCTCAGCTTTTCCGGGGAACTTGATCATGAATCTATTCCGGCACGAATAATTGCGAAAGAGCCCGGGAGCCTTTTTACTGGTTTCACGATCGATAAGGGAAGTGCAGATGGTATAGAAATGAATTCCGCCGTTATTTCATTCTCCGAGGGTTTTACCTGTTTAGTCGGAAAGATTGTTGCTGTAAGCAGGAGAACAAGCAAAATACTTCCCTTGACAGACCACAGCTGCTATGTTGCAGCACGTATGCAGGAAAGCCGTTACGAAGGACTGATCAATGGGAACGGGAATATTTCGGATACTGTTATAATGGAATATGTGAAAAAACAGGCAAAAACAGAAATTGATTTTGCCGATCTGGTAATAACCTCGGGATTACGTTCCATATATCCGCCTGATCTGTACATTGGAAGAGTAGCTGAAATAAAAGCACCGGAATGGGAGACTTCACTCACCCTCGAGGTAACACCATTGATAGATTTTTCGAGGCTTGAATATGTCTTTATTCTTGAGAAGGGAGAGAAATGACACCGAAGAAAACTCTCCTTATTTACATTTTTCTCATTACCCTGGTAGCAGTTATACAGACCAACCTTTTGCTTCCCCTGAAGATTCTGGGAGGGAGACCGGATTACACCCTCCTGCTTATCGTTTTTTTCTCCCATCAACTGGGGAGCTTTAAGGGGAAATTCATTGGTTTTTATTCCGGATTATTGATGGATGTATTAGGATTAGCCCCATTGGGCTTTCACAGCTTTCTTTATACCGTGGTTGGCCATTTTTTCGGAAAAACAAAGGGCAAAGTATACATTGATATATTGACTCTGCCTCTTCTGCTGGCTCTCCTTGCTTCGGTCATGAAGATTATTGTATCCTTCGTATTAACGGTTATTTTTGATCAAAGCCGCTGGACTGCAGTCTTTTCCGTATCAACGCTCCTTGAAGTCGGGCTGAACATCCTGATGTCACCGGTTCTCTTTGCAGTTCTGAAGCTTTTCAGATTAGTTAATGAACACGAAACACACATGGTGTAAGTGGCGGCATTATGAACGATAGCTATTTTTCTTCCAATTCACTGAAAAAACAATACAGCCCCCGGATATACTTTCTGATAGTTTTCATTGTTATCACCCTGCTCACTTATACAGGGTATCTTTTCAGCCTACAGCTGGTAAAGGGCGGTGAGTTTAAGACCAAGGCAAGACAGGTGGCGCAAAGGGTGATACCGATACCTGCTCAGCGGGGAGAAATATTCGACGTACATAAAGATACACCACTGGTCATCAATGTTGATTCCTTCGCGGTAAGTATTATTCCTGCCGAATTGTCCGATCAGCTTTTGGATATTGTCGCTGAGAAACTCTCTCCGCTGCTATCCCTCTCAAAAGCGGAAATCCTGAATAAAATCCCGAGCCGGTACAGATATCTCTACCAGCCTGTGGAGATAAAGACCGGTGTGGATTTCAATATTGTCACCTACATTGCCGAACATAGGGAGGATTTTCCCGGAGTTTCCTGGCAGAGTAAACCGATCAGAAGATATCTGGAAACAGACTCCCTGGTTCATGTAATAGGCTATGTAGGAAAGATCAATACAGAAGAATTACAGGTGCTGTACAATCAGGGCTATACGATAAACTCGGTTATCGGGAAAAATGGTATAGAGAAAAATTACGATCAGATAATGCGGGGAACGAACGGCAGAAAATACAATATTGTTGATGTCAGGGGGAGGGAAGTACAGAGTTCGAGGCTGATAGAAACGCCCCCCGAAAACGGCAAGAATCTGGTGCTGACCATTGACAGGCACATTCAGAAACTATGTGAAGAAGCTCTTGGTAAAAGAATGGGTTCGGTAATTGTACTGCGGCCGTCGACGGGAGAGATTGTAGCTATGGTCTCTTATCCCTGGTACAATCCAAACAAATTTTATCAGGATGAAGCCGAAAGAAATTATCGGGAATATGCGCTTGATCCGAATCACCCTTTCATTAATCGGGCGATTCAATCAAGCTATGGACCTGCTTCAACCTTCAAGGTTGTGATGACCACCGCCGCTATTGAAGAGGAAGCCATCGATCCGGAACAAAGAATAAATTGTACTGGTTCACTCTGGGTTGGCAACAGAGAGTTCAAGTGTCATGAGCCTGAGGGGCATGGACTGGTAAATCTGAAAAAAGGCCTCGCTGAATCATGTGATGTATACTTTTATACCCTGGGATTGAATTACCTCGGAATTGATATGATTTCGCAGTACGCAAAAAGATTTGGCTTTGGGGAATATACCGGTATCGACCTTCCCTCAGAGGTAAAAGGACTTGTACCGACTCCCGCATGGAAGGAAAGTGTTCATCATACCCCATGGGTCGGCGGAGATACCGTTAACACATCCATTGGTCAGGGATATCTGTCCGTTACGCCAATTCAGATGGCGAACATGGTAGCGATGGTCGTAAATGAAGGAGAGGTGTATAAACCACATGTTGTAAAAGAGATTGTAGAACCGATCAATGGCAGAGTGTTGGAAAGGATGGAACCCGAACTCCTTCGAACCTCTTCCATAAGAAGGGAAACATTTCAGAAGGTGAAAGAAAACATGAGGGGAGTCATAACCGATGGAACCGCCGAGGTCGTTATCACAACTGAAGCTGTACGGGTGGCAGGAAAAACGGGTACCGGAGAGGTCGGTCTGGAGGACCGCTGGGATGCCTGGTTCGCGGCATACGGTCCTTACGGCGGACCGGAAGAAGATCAGCTGGTAGTTGTCACCATGGTTGAAGCGAGCAATGAGTGGGAATGGTGGGCGGTAAGAGCGGCAAATATCATTTTTCAAGGTATCTACGCAAACCAGAATTATGATGAATCAATAGAAGCATTAAAATGGGGATGGCTGCATAATGACAGGCAATGAACTTATCGGCCTGGAAGGGAAGAAAACAACCTCCATTTTCCAGTTCGATTTTTTAATCTTTCTATCCATGGTTTTGCTTATGACTGTCGGAGGGATGTTTATCTATTCAAGCAGTGTAAATTCTGCCGGACAGGTAATCTCCCGGGAATACTGGAATCAGATTATATGGATAATAAGCGCCCTGATTCTTTATTTCCTTTTGCAGATTCCTCACTATCAAATTCTGCAAAAATACAGCATTCATATTTTTCTGACAGCAATTCTTCTCATGATCGTTACGGTTCTCTTTGGCCGGGAGGTGAACGGAGCGCGCTCATGGTTAGGTATATTCGGTTTTGGTATACAACCATCTGAGTTTATGAAGATTGCATTGATACTTATTCTGTCGCAGTTTTATTTAAACCGAAATAAGGAAATTGAATCACTATCCACTTTTTTAATCGGTCTCGGTCTCAGCGTGATACCGATGATGCTTGTGCTTTTACAGCCGGATATGGGAACTGCACTCGTCTATTTACCGATCTTTTTTTCCATAAGCTTTATCGCAGGCGTGGATAAAAAATATCTTCTATATTTTCTGTCCCTGGGAATTCTTACAATCGTATTCGCCGTAATTCCGGTATGGGGACGTTTTATTATTGAGAGGGATATACGGTTTATTTCATTGTTTAATCAGACGAAGCTTGTATTTTTTACATCCGGGGTTCTGTTATTAACAGGAATTGTGGCATTGATTTCAAGGCGAATTACAAAAAGAAGATATTTCTACTCCATATCAGCGATACTGATTTTATTCGGCTTTTCACTTGCAGGTTCATACTTTTTTCGTAGTTTTCTGAAAGACTATCAGATAATGCGTTTAATAGTTTTTATTAAACCTGAAATTGATCCTCAGGGGAGCGGCTGGAATATTATTCAATCAATTACCGCTGTAGGTTCAGGAGGATTCTGGGGGAAAGGTTTTCTCCAGGGCACACAAAGTCACTATCAATTCCTTCCACAGCAAAGTACAGATTTCATTTTTTCGATAATTGCCGAAGAATGGGGTTTTGCCGGATCGCTGTTCATAGTCACCCTTTTCGGAATAATCCTGATACGTGGATTTGTGATCTTGTTGAATGCCGGAGATTCCTTTGCAGTATATGTGGGAACCGGCATACTTTTTATGTTATTTTTTCATGTAGTCATAAATATAGGTATGGCGGTAGGTATAATGCCTATAACGGGAATACCATTATTTTTCCTTTCCTACGGCGGTTCGAGTTTATGGACTGCTACCATCGGACTTGCACTTATACAAAACATATATCTGAGAAGATACAAATACTGAGAGTCAGAATGAATACAATACGCCCAGAAACAGATCTTGCCCACATATTACCGAAAGTACAGATGCCCGGTAGATATACCGGCGGTGAGTACGGATCAGAAAGATACGATCTGACCGGCCAGCTTCTTACCGCAATCTGCTTCCCCGATCTTTATGAGATCGGAATGTCCAATACTGCCATCAAACTTCTCTACAGCCAGTTAAACAGCATAGAGGGTGTTGTCTGTGAGAGGGTTTTTGCTCCAGCCCCTGATTTTGAGAAAATGCTGAGAAGTGAAGCAATACCTTTGTATACATTGGAAAATGGTATTCCCCTTTCAGAACTTGATATTCTCGGTATCTCCATCGGATATGAATTAAGTGCGACAAATATTTTAACGATTCTGGAAACCGGTGGAATCCCCCTGTCCCGGCGGGATAGAAGTGATAAGGATCCCCTTGTTATCGGCGGGGGGCCAGCTATAAGTAATCCTGAACCGTTTCAGAAATTTTTCGATGCACTGTATATAGGGGAGTCAGAGTACAGTTTTACCGTTGTAGTTGAAAGGGCAAAACAGATTAAAAAGCAGGGTGGGAAGAGGTCCGATTTGCTGGAAATCCTCCTGGAGCGGGAAGACATCTGGATGCCGGAAAAGAAGGGAATAAGCCGGAGAGGTGTATGGGAGGGCTTCAATGTTCCTCGTCTTGGATCTATACCGGTGCCGAATATAAACGTAGTGCAGGATCATGGGGTTATAGAGATTATGCGCGGCTGTCCGAATGGCTGCAGGTTCTGTCATGCAGGAATGTACTACCGTCCTTTTCGTCAGAAATCCTTTGAGGCAATATTAAAAGAAGCAGAATTTTATGTACATGAGCTCGGCTACCGAAGAATTACTCTTTCATCACTTTCGACCGGGGATTATGAAGGGCTGCATACTCTCGTAAGGCATCTCAATTTGCAATACCGTGATATGGGAGTTTCTTTTTCACTTCCTTCATTGAGGGTGAACAGTTTTACCCTGCCTCTGCTCGAGGAAATTTCAGTAGTCAGAAAAAGCGGGCTGACTTTCGCGGTTGAAACGCCGCAATTAGAATGGCAGCACAGTATCAATAAGGAAGTTCCGGCTGATCGTGTAGTCGAGATATTAAAAGAGGCCCGCAGCAAGGGATGGAATCTGGCAAAGTTCTACTTTATGATAGGGCTGCCGGAACATATTTATGATAATCAGAATGAAGCTGAAGCCATAGCTGAATACATATGGACGGTAAGGAAGCAGACAGGTTTTAAACTGAATGTAAACATCGGAACATTCATTCCGAAACCCCATACACCTTATCAATGGGCAGGACAATTAACTGAAGAGGCTGCATTAGAAAGAATTCGATATCTGAAATCTGAATTTCAAAAATCTCCAGTGAGAATATCATATCATTCACCCTTTATTTCACTGCTTGAAGGTATTGTATCAAGGGGAGATGAAAGAGTAGGGGAGCTTATTCAGGAAGCGTATTCAAGAGGGGCCAGGCTCGATGCATGGGAAGAGCATATTTCTTTCGATATATGGAGAGATGTTATCGAAGAATGTTCATGGGATGTTTTGAACGAAACCTGCAGAGAACGGTCGACGGATGAGAAACTCCCCTGGGACAGTATAGATCTTGGTGTTCGGAAGGATTATCTGATTGATGAATGGAACAGTTCAAGAAAGAAGGAATTGAGCTCTCCCTGTTCTTTTCCATGTGATCATCACTGCGGTATTTGTGTAAAAGGAATTAAACCATCCATTCCGCAAAAAGAAGAAGTAATTCAACAGGATGTTAAAGCAGAAGAGATAATTTCGAAGGACGGCAGGTGGATGCTTTTTACTTTCAGAAAAACAGGCCGGGCAAAATATCTTTCCCATATAAATGTTATGACAATCTTTGAACGGAGTTTTCAGCGTGCAGGAATACCTCTGCAGTACAGCGAAGGGTACAATCCTAAACCGAAAATGGAGTTCGCCCAGCCTTTAAGCCTGGGTATAAGTTCGGTTTGCGAAGTCGGACGATTCAAGCTTCTTCCGAAGGGTGATGAATTGAACGAAGAAGCTCTGGTTCATGCTCTCAACAGGAAACTGCCTGAAGGATTTCTCGTCGAATCTATACATCTCTTTCCTGAAAAATATGCCCACGGAAGGGGTAAGTCACTTATGTCTCTCTACTATGGATCAGAGTTTCTCATAAAAAATCTGGAAAATTCCAAACCTGATAGTATGCAGGGATTATATTGTACTATAGAACAATATTTAAGAAAATTTGATGAAGATATAGACGGCTTGAAAATAGAAAATAATACTATTTTTCTCTTCATTCCATCGAAGGGGAAAAATGCTTTTTCTCTCAAAAAGCTGTTTGCATATCTGGGATATGAAACAGGCGGCTTTTTATCTGAATATTCCGTTACCAGAACAAGGCTTCTTATGGGTGATGAAATAGAAAGCAGCAGCTACCTTAGATTAATTAATAGCTGAATGTTTTTTTATACATCTCTATCTTTACTTTTCTTTTCCTCCCAAAGCCTGTCCATGATGTTGAAATTTTCCTTTTTCAATTCCAGATTGGATTCGGCCATTTTCCTCTCAATATAGTGAAACCGTTCTATAAATTTCCCGTTTGTTCTGTGCAGCGCTAGAGCTGGATCAATTTTAAGAAACCTTGAGATGTTGATTATCGAAAATATAACATCACCAATCTCTTCTTCGATATGCTGTTCATTTTTACTTTTGGTATCAGAAAAAACGGCATCCTTCAGTTCATTCAATTCCTCATGCAGTTTTTCAATTACATCATTGACCGAATCCCAATCAAAACCGGCTTTCGATGCTTTTTTCTGTATCTTGTATGCTCGCTCAAGGGGAGGCATGGTTCTTGGAATTGAATCAAGAATGGATTCCATCCGTACATTTTTCTTTTCAACATTTTTCTTTATATGATCCCAGAGCTCGACTACTTCATCAGCGTTTTCCTTTACAATATCACCGAATACATGAGGATGTCTTCTCACAAGTTTTTCAGATATTCCGTCGAAAATATCTTCCAGTTTTAAACTTTTCTCCTGTTCGAAAATATAGGAAATCATTGTGGTTACCAGGAATATATCACCTAACTCTTCGGTAATATTCTCATGGTCTTCATTTTCAACAGCATCGATCATTTCATACACTTCTTCGAGGAGATTGGGCCCCAGACTTTTTGCCGTTTGTTTCCTGTCCCAGGGGCATCCGTCAGGTCCTCTTAGGGTACGGATTATATTGTAAAGCTGAAGAAAGCTTGAAGTTATATTCGAAGCATCCTTATCTGAAAGTTGTAAAAGTATTTCCCTGTAATCCAATAATAATCTCTCCTTTATAATAAGTAGACAGAATATACATTATCAGAACTTAATAATGTATTTTGAATAATCTGGCGAACCTGAAATCCGTCAGTCGTACTATGTCATCTAATCTCCCTTTTCATTTCTCCCGCTGGCCTTAACAAATATCCAGAGCAAAACACCTGAAGTAATGAGAGGAGGAAAAATATTTACACTGTTACTGATATTGGTAAGGTATGCAATAATATCGCCAAAAAAGAATTCAATAGTACCGCCGAGAAAGGAGCCGATAAGTCCGACAATGAGGGCGCCCAGGAAGTGACCTATCACATCTTTCTTGAAAACAAAATATGAGATAATTGCAGTACCGAAGCCTATGATGAAATAGATTAATCCGATAGTAAAATAATAGCTGACCATGAAATAATTTCTCCGTTGTATATAAAAGTTTACAGGTGTTAAAAAGAGTTAATTTATATCGAAACTTCCGATGTATATAATATCATCTGAAGAGGAATTGGAAAATATATCAACGCCATTTGAATCTCTGCCGTAGGGAACGACAAAAAAGGCAACATAGAAACTGCTCAGGAAATCAATTGTAATAAAATTTTCCAGGTCTGTATCATTCACCGTTTCGTATATGGTATCGTTAAAAGGCAGAAAGGATTTGTAGGATCCGCTTCCATCATCAGCTATACGGTAACAATCAAAACTTATGGAGCCTCCGAGGTAATTTTCGAGAGAAAGGCTTATAATATCATTTAAATCATCCTTGATAAAAGCGACACTGAAATCATCATCTCTTTCAGAAGAATCAATGGCTAATTGATAGGGAATATTCTTATTAAAGCTTGTACCTGTGCCGGTATCTGAATCTATAAGCATTTTACGAAATCCCTTAGTGAAGGAGCTGACAGATGATCCGACATTGTGATAAGAAACTGAAGTAAAGGCAGCGGTACTATTGAAGTAACTGTTTTTCTCGCTTTCGGCAATACCGGAATCAGGATCTTCGGTGTAGAACTTATAGTAAATATCATAGCCGACAAATACATCCGGATCATTTGAAGGATCATGGGAAAAACCCACCTGAGGGGGAGAAAAGGGATCCGGGGGATACAGATAAAACTGGTAGTCGGGTATACCGCAGGTTATGATAATGAGTAAAACCAGCGGGATTGTGGAAAAAACGGCAAATCTGAATCTTGATGATCTCAATAGTATCGAAGCTCCGCCCTACTCTTCTTCTTTGATATCACCAGCGGCAACACCTTCGCGAATTGGCTCACTATGAAGAAGGACGGGATTGCCGACGGTATCAATAAGCTCATATATGAGAACCGGTTTGTTTTTTCCCTTTACACGGATATTATCGAGCTCACGTACCACCACCTGGTCTTTTACGAGGCCGTAGGTGTTTTCACTAATAATAATATTGGTAAGATATTGTTTATTCGTCCCCTCCAGTCTCGCTCCCAGGTTGACATTATCGCCAATCAAGGTGTAATCCATCCGCTGCATAGATCCCATATTTCCAACGGTCATACGCCCGGAATTGATTCCGATGCCGATATCAAGATTATATTCCTCAGGAAGGGATTTATTCAATTCACGCAGTGCCTCCATCTGTTCAACGGCGCATTTACAGGCTCTCAGTGCATGATCCTCCTGAGGAAGAGGTGCCCCCCAGAAACACATAATCGCATCACCTTCATACTTATCCAGGGTTCCCTCATACTTGAGAATAATATCAGTCATAGCGGTGAGATACTTGTTGAGTATCTGGACCAGTTCCTGGGGGCTCATACTCTCGGAAATTGTGGTGAATCCGCGGATATCCGAGAAGAATACGGTAATTTCCTTATCCACCCCACCTAGTTCGGGTGGGTTATCAAGTATCTGATCGACTACCCTCGGACTGACATACGTTCCGAACATATTTCTTATTCTTCTCTTATCCCTTGATTCGGTCATTTCCCGGTACACTACAATGGAAAGAAAAGCTATCAGTACTGCCAGAGCTGGTTCGGCAAAGTTCAGGATCAGCGCCTGTTTATCGAAAATAATTGAAGTCGTTATAAAAAGTGAAAGCACAATAATGAAAGTGGAAATAAATGTCCAGAGAGTAGACAATCGGGAGGCAAATACAGTGATAACGAGTACAAGGCCAACCAGAACGGCCAAATCGACCCAGGCCGGTACAGGGTGAAGGAAATTGTCCATCAGGATCGTGTTGAGTGCGTTTGCGTGAACTTCAACTCCGTACATCAATCCGAAGGGTGTCGGCTTGTGGTCCGCAGCCATCCCCCTGGCAAAAGAGCCTATCATGATAATTTTATTACCCAGTGCCCTTGTACGAGGCCATGTATTCGGATCAGGACCCGGTGGATTTAATGAATAACCAACATACGATCTTACAGGAAAGGTCTGACGCGCTCCAGGCGAACTGAAAGATGGGGGGCCCATAAAATTTATCAGCATATTGCCCTTTTCATCGATGGGAATATTGATTTCTTCCACTATCCTGGAACTTCCTTCTCTGGTGATATTTCCTTCGTTATCATATTCCGGCGGTGATGTCTGTAATTCATAGGGAACCCACACACCCTTGGCGAGATCAAAATACTGAGGAGAAGGAATTTTTATATATTCTCCCAATACAATTTCGAGATCATCGAGATTCTTATTGAAATATTCAAGAGCTAGAGAAAGCGTTATAGCGGGGATAAAATGGTCCCGGAATTTATGAATTACAAAGTAGGAATCATCTGTTTCTCCATCACTGTCAGTATCGACTGTTTTTATCGGGGCATTGTTTTCGAGTTCTCCGAGAAGGTTATCAAGTATTTCGTCGGTAACAGGATACTCTATCTGATGCTCATTTCCCTCTTTGTCGATCCATGCAAGGCGCTCAAAAATTTCACGATCAATCTCTGTTGAGGCGCTTAGGGTTCGAAAGGGGAATTGTTCAATATCTTCTGAGTATTTTGCAAGCATAGGCTGTCTTCGAAACACCTCATCAACATCTTTGAGATAATTCGCATGACCATAGCCGGCAGCTGCCTGCGAATAGGGTTTAAGAGGAGGCTGAAGACCGTAAAAGGCAGGAAGTTTTTCCCATGGTCCGCTTAGAGATTTTATTTCACCGAAGTTTTCGGATAGGGCTTCCTGCCGTTCGATAAAATCCTTCAACTTGTCCGGCGGCGGAGGAACTTCGTCCAGCAAAGTCTCCAGGAATACCCGGTCATTCTGAAGGATACTGTCAACCAATATACCATCATTGACAGCATTCTCAGCGGGTTCATTGAAGAATATATCAAGCAATACCGCTGTTTCACGATTCTGCTGGTCCTGAATCCGTGTAAATGTATTAATGAGATCTGCATGGGTATATCTGGGGAAAGGCCATCGCCCTATTCTGCTGAGGGTTCGAAAATCTATACCAACGATTAAAATGTCGTTAGAAATTTTTGGGTTTTTCTGTACAACCTTGACCCCCTCCTGCACTTCCTGTGATCGAAACAGGTCCTTGTATCGAAAGTGTACATCGAGCACCTTGACCTCTATGTTTTCGAAAATGCTGGTACCGGCGTCAAGACCGAGAAAGAGAAGAATAATTAAAAGGGCGATGACAAAGCCGAAATATCGTACTTCGAAGAATTTAGATCTTTTTTTGATCTTCTTTCCGTTTTCTGCCATGTCATACCCCCGTAAACTATCAGTTAATTCAAAGTTTCCAGGTAAATTATACGGTTCTGCGCAATATTTGTCCAACTACTTCCGGAAAAATTATCTATTACCTGATTGTATGTTTCAATAGCCGCTATCCTATCATTGAGTTTTTCATACAAACGTCCCATGGAAATCAGGGCATAGGCTGTGGAAGGAAAACTTTCAGCGTAGGCGACACCAATGCGATTATACAATTCAATAGACGATTCATAATCCTCAAGCTGCTCATAGGCGGCTGCGGCACTCATAAGAGAGACAGGGGCCAAATAACTTTTCGGGAATTTTTCGGCGAGCAATTTGAACTGTTCAATTGATTTTTCCCATTCTTCTTCAGCATAAAATACCCGTCCGGTTATCAGATAGGCCCTTTGGGCGGCAAAAAGACGAGAATACCTGTTTGCTGCAAGCTCCGCTTTTTGCAGAAGTTCCGTCTTTAAATCTGCCTTTTCATCTTCCGCTGCACTGCTCCATTCATCATAGATTGACTGCAGTTCTTCTGCAGCAATAGAAGATTTTTCAACACTATTCTGATTGTAGGCACTGTAAACGGCAACCCCGATCATACTGACAATTACAATTCCGAAAAAAATCAGGAGAGGAATTCTGTATCGAGAAATGAGATTACTCAATACTACTCTGATGTGTTTTTTTTCCGGTTTTTTCTTGACGTCCGACATTCTTTGTAGCTCCTTATTCCCTAATATCAAGTTCCTTAATAAGTTTTGAAAGATAGGTCCGCTGTATTTCCAGGACCTTTGCAGTTTCAGTCTGATTCCAGCCATGCTGCATTAAAACAGTCCGAATAAATCTCCTCTTAAATGAGTTTAAGGCTTCTTTCAAAGGTTTTCCGGTATATATTTCATTCGCGGATGTACCACCTGAGTGTAACAGGAGATCGGGAACGTGAATAGTACTTTCCCTCGCAAGAACCACTGCTCTCTCTACTACATTCTCCAATTCCCTGACATTTCCGGGCCAACTGTATGTCAGGAGCATTTCCAATGCATCCTGGGTAAAACCGGCAATTTTCTTATTCGTATCTCTGGCCGTTTTCTTCAAGAAAAAATCAGCCAGTTCGGTAATATCCGAGGGTCTTTCCTTCAGAGGCGGTATGTAAAAAGGAAGAACATTGAGGCGATAATAAAGATCCTTTCTGAACCTTCCCTTTTCTACAGCCTCCTCAATATTCTGGTTCGTTGCGGCAAGGATGCGCACATCAACATAGGTAGGTTCACTTGAGCCCAGCTTTTGAAATGATTTATTCTGGAGGGCCCTCAGGAGTTTTGCCTGCAGCTGAAGAGGAATCTCCGCAACTTCGTCTAAAAAAAGAGTACCCCCATGAGCCAGTTCAAATCTGCCGATACGGTCACGGTGTGCGTCGGTAAAAGCCCCTTTTACATGGCCAAAAAGCTCGCTTTCAAGAAGAGGTGCCGGAAGAGCAGCACAATTAACTCGAATGAAAGCCTGGTCTTTTCTCGGTGACATCAGATGTATCTGTTCTGCAAAAAGTTCTTTCCCCGTGCCACTTTCTCCTGTAATGAGAACGGAGGAATCCGTACCTGCTATGCGTTTCGCGATATCGAGTTTTTCACGAATAATTTCACTGGATCCGATAAAAGTATGATATCCTCTCTCGGTTTGCAGTTTATCCTGCAACAGGTACAATTCATTTTTAATTTGAGAATAATCCTTGGCATTCTGGATGGTCAAAGCTGCCTGTCCGGCAAAAAGCTCCAGCCATTGAAGATCTTCGTTTGTAAATGGAACCTTTGATTTCTTGTTAATTATTTCAAGAACACCGATACATGTATCCTTCAGTCGCATGGGAACAGCCAGAATTGATTCAGTCGGGTATCCGATGATTGTACTGATCTCGGAATGAAAGCGGGAATCGCTGTCGACATCATTTACAATGAGGGATGTATTATTCTGAGCGACCCATCCTGCAATACCTTCGCCGACATGAAGGGTGAAATTTTTTACCTCCGGTCCCTTCGGACCTAAAGTAATTTCAAAATAGAGGGTGTTGTTCTCCTTATCAAGGAGCAGCAGGGAGGATGATTCACCATTTGTAAGCTTTGTGGCTGACTCAAGAATTCTCGTGAGAAGTGCACGCCCATCCTGCATATCTGAGCTGATAAGCGTGTTGATTTCTATAATAGTTCTGAGCTTCTCTGTATCGACGGTAGAATTAAACATACTACGAATCGAATGTGTCGGCCCCCTTTTCTTTTAAAAGGTCACCGAAAGTAACAGTTGATTCGTCTTCTTCGTCATGAATGTACTTTGAAAGTTCTTTTTTCTGCAGGCCTTTCTGATACTCTCTGATCGATAAAGAAAGTTTCTGAGCATCAGGTTTTATATCCAGCACTACTGCAGTTATGGCATCTCCGGGAGTGAACTTTCCGAGAAGTTCCTCCTCAGGTGTTTCATCGCCAGGGCCGCGAAGGTTGAACTTGTGAATAAGTCCTTCGATTTCGCCGGGTACTTTCACAAAAATACCAAAATCTGTTACGGAAGTGACCTCACCCTCGATGGTAGAACCCTTCGGATATGAGTTCTGTAATGATCTCCAAGGATCATCAGAAAGCTGTTTGACTCCAAGACGAATTCTGTGAGCATCAGGATCCACGTCGGTAACTACGCATTCTATTTCTTCATCAACCTTCAATACCGATGATGGGTTCTTTATTTTTTTAGTCCAGGATAGATCGTCGGCATGGAGAAAACCGTCGATCCCCTCTTCAAGCTGTACAAAAGCGCCGGCATTGGTTATCTTCACAACCTTTCTTTTGAGCCGGGTTCCTACAGGATATTGATCTTCTATATCATCCCAGGGATTCGGAAGCACCTGCTTGATCCCGAGCGAAACTCTTCCCTGCTGAATATCATAGGAGAGTATCATAACGTCGACTTCATCACCGATGGATAGTATTTCCTTCGGGTGGTTTACTCTCTTCACCCATGAAAGTTCGGAAACATGAACAAGACCCTCTATACCCTCTTCCAGTTCGACAAAAGCTCCGAAATCGGTGAGTTTAGTGACAGTACCTTTTACTATATCATCAACCTGATACTTTTCCTCAAAGGTCTGCCAGGGATCCTTGGAAAAATGCTTTATTGAAAGATTTATTTTCTGTTCTTCGGGATCAAGGTGTATGACTTTAAGTTCTATTTCCTGGCCTTTTTTTACATAGTCCTTCGGACGTGTAACGTGCCCCCAACTCATATCATTTATATGCAGCAGTCCGTCAAATCCACCCAGATCAATAAAAGCGCCGAAGGAAGTGAAACTTTTCACCTTTCCTGTCACGGAGTCACCAATTTTTGTGTGTTCGAAAAAATCACCTTTTTTTCGATCAATTTCTTTTTCAAGAAATCCGCGCCGTGAAAGCACTATCTTGAGTTTGTTGCTGCTGTAGAGTTTATCAATGAGAAACTCTCCCTGGAGATTGAGATATTCTTCAGGATCCTCCACCCGGACTACATCCGCTTTCGAGAAGGGACAGAATCCCCTTACGTTATGTCCGAGGTCAACTTCAAAACCGCCTTTTATATTCCTATCGAAGGTTCCTCTTATAGGGAGTCCGTCCTGATGGGCCACTCGAAGTTCTTTCCAGAAGTTCCTGATATCCGCCTTACTCTTCGATACAACAACCTGTCCGCCCTTGCCCTCTTTTCTGATAAGGACAACGGATACCGTATCACCCGGGTTTGGCGGAGTTTCAAATTCCTGAACGGGAATTTTCCCCTCCGATTTATACCCTACATCGACGAATACATGTTCTGAAGTAACTTCCACAACAGTTCCATCTATCAGTTGACCTTCTTCCAGATCCTCTAAAGTCTTAAGGTATTCCTCTTGAA
>Ga0272441_10001156_pt1 | contig 56454 bp, 50 predicted proteins | sample SSMProp6N_FD_193582 | JGI IMG/M metagenome (GOLD analysis project Ga0272441, IMG submission 193582) | Marine sediment archaeal communities from Little Sippewissett salt marsh, Falmouth, MA, United States - SSM-Prop-6N | ecosystem: Environmental > Aquatic > Marine > Wetlands > Sediment ...
CACTGTACCGACCTTTCCGTGATCGGCGGGGTCAAGAGACCCGGTATCGTTCACCGTCTGGACAAGAATACCTCGGGTCTGATGGTGGTCGCCAAATCGGATGAGGCCCACGTGAATCTGTCGAAACAGTTCAAGGAACATCTCATAACGAAGATCTACCGTGCCCTCGTCCACGGAAACCCGAAGGAGGGCGAAGGGGTCATCGATCTGCCCATAGGGAGACATCCCGTGGACAGGAAAAAGATGTCCATCGGGAGCAGAAGGGGGAAAGAATCACTGACCCGCTGGCGTGTCGAGGAGCGGTACGGCATCGCCACGCTCCTGGGTGTCCGGATCGAAACGGGCCGGACACACCAGATCCGGGTGCACTTGAATGCGATCGGGTATCCCGTTGTCGGGGATGCCGTCTACGGCAACTCCAAGAAAAGGATCGAGATGGTGAGGGATCATGCCCTGCAGACGGCATTGAGAACAATGCGCCGGCAGGCACTTCACTCGAGCGAACTGTCCTTTCGCCATCCGGTCACGAACCGCCCTCTGCATTTTTCATCCGGGCTTCCGGATGATATGGCGCAGGTATGCGCGGCCCTGGGAGAGCGTGATGCCTGATACCCCGAAGGGCAGATACGGAACCGAAGGCTCATTCAGCCTGTCCCGGCGAGGCGACGTGCGGTATTTGCAGTGCCGGGCGCTCGATGAGTGCGGCTTCATAACCCACGCCTTCTGCACCCGATGGGGAGGAGTCAGTGAGGGGAGACTGGCGGACCTCAATTTCGGGGTCAACGTGGGCGACCGGGACAGACACCTGGTACGCAACAGTCAATTGCTTGCCTCCGCCTTCGAGCTACCGGGGCATGAGATCGTTACGGTCACTCAGGTCCACGGGGACCGGCTCCTGATGATTGACGAGACTTTTCAGGACAGGAGGCTGCGCGGCCCCCTTGAATACGACGGTATTATCACCAAGGCACCTGGAATCCCGGTCGGGATCAAGACGGCTGACTGTGTCCCCCTCCTTCTCGCCGATCGAAGAAGACGGGTGGTCGGCGCCGTTCATGCCGGATGGAAAGGGACCGCCCTCGGCATTGCAGCCAAGGCCGCGCGTGTTTTCATGGAAACCCTTTCCTCAGCACCGGGAGACCTCGTGGCCGTTATCGGTCCTGCCATCGGTCCCTGCTGCTACGAGGTCGATGAGGCGGTGTTCCATCGATTTGACCATACCGGGGAAGGACCGGCTGTCTTTACGGATGGCCGGGGAGCGGGGAAATGGATGCTGGACCTGTCTGCCGCCAACAGGTCTCAACTCGAGGGCGCGGGCATCCCCCGGGAAAACATACTGTCCGCTGATATCTGCACGTCCTGCCGGCATGATACCTTTTTTTCGCACAGGGGAGAAGGTGGTCGTACCGGACGGCAACTCAGCTTTATCATGCTCCGCTAGGCCCACGTATACAAAGCATACAGAAAAAAACTTCTTGACATTCTTGCCGATTTGAGATAGATGCCTGTTTCTATCGATATTGCGTGCTAAAACCTTCCTTTCCAAAGTATTTCAGGAGACCGTATTAGCTACCGAGAAGACAAGATCATTGCACAGTACAACCTGTATGAAAGGGCCGCTGAACAGCCCTCATTCATTGTAAATTCAAAGGTATTCTATAACTGCAACCAACCAGGACCTCAGCGTTTCAAGAAGTTGGTGCTGTAAAGAAATTCTGGTTTGTCTCCAAGGCCTGTTTTATGCTTTCCATAATTTTCAGAGAGAGATACCGCCCGTTCGTCCGAACCGGAGGCGATCTACCTGCGCATGCCGCATGAGGATACAGAGCAAAAACCGAACAACTCCCAGCAAAGGAAAGGTACATGAATATTTCAGAAATCAAAAACAAATCTATCGGTGAACTTAATGAGTTGGCAAAAGAGCTGAACATCGCCGGCACCAGCGGGATGAAGCGGCAGGATCTCATCTTCGCCATCCTCCAATACCAGACGGAGAAAAATGGTGTGATCACGGGGGAGGGTGTCCTGGAGACGCTGCCGGATGGCTTTGGGTTTCTCAGATCGGTTGGATACAACTACTTCCCCGGACCCGATGACATCTATGTCTCTCCCTCCCAGATCAGGAGATTCGGTATGAGGACGGGGGACACCATAGCCGGAGAGGTGAGACCCCCGAAAGAGGGGGAAAAATATTTTGCCCTCCTGAAGGTGGAGTCCATTAATTTCGAATCCCCCGAGGCCGCCAGAGGCAAGATCCTCTTCGATAATCTCACCCCCCTGTATCCCGAAGAAAAATGGCAACTGGAAGCGGACCCTGAAAATTACTCGACACGGGTCATGGATATTTTTACCCCTATCGGCAAGGGACAGCGGGGCCTGATCGTGTCGCCACCCCGGACAGGGAAAACGGTCCTCCTGAAGGATATTGCTCACAGCATCGCCAAAAACCACAAGGATGCGGTCCTGATGGTCCTGCTGATCGATGAACGCCCCGAAGAGGTAACGGACATGGAGAGAAGCGTTACCGGCGAGGTCATCTCCTCGACCTTCGATGAGACCGCCTCCCGGCATGTCCAGATTGCCGAGATGGTTCTCGAAAAGGCCAAACGCCTGGTTGAGCACAATCGGGACGTCGTTATCCTCCTGGACAGTATCACCCGGCTCGCCCGTGCCTATAACTCCATCGTGCCGCCCAGCGGCAAGGTACTTTCCGGTGGTGTGGATTCGAATGCCCTCCACAAGCCGAAGCGGTTTTTCGGCGCCGCACGCAACATCGAAGGGGGAGGCAGTCTCACCATCATCTCAACGGCCCTCATTGATACGGGAAGCCGGATGGATGAAGTCATCTTTGAAGAATTTAAGGGAACGGGTAATATGGAACTGCACCTCGACAGGAGGATTTCCGACAGACGCATCTTCCCTGCCTTCGACCTTGTCCGTTCCGGCACACGAAAGGAAGAGATGCTGATCGAAGAGGAAGACATGCGGAGGATATGGATACTGAGGAGACTGCTACAGGAGATGAATCCCGTGGATGCCATGGAATTTATCATCGATAAGATCAGGAAGACCACGACCAACAAGGAATTTTTTGAATCCATGAAGCAGTAAGGGGACATTTTTTTGGATTTATTTTCTTGAAATTCATCCTGATATGGATATAATACCCGTTCTTCAACGCTGGAGGAGGCAGATACAAATCATGAAAAAGAACATTCACCCGGAATATACAAAATCCACGGTAACATGCGTGTGTGGCAACATTATCGAGACCAGATCCACCACAGGTGACATCAAGGTCGAGATATGCTCGAAGTGTCACCCGTTTTTCACCGGGAAGCAGAAGATAATGGATACGGCCGGAAGAATCGAGAAATTTAACCGTAAATATGGCGACCGTGAAAAATAGCTGTGGGCGTCAATAACCAGGTGCAAAGCGGCTTCGCCCCTCCGGATGCTCTTCCGTGGGGGATAGCTCCCTTTCTTGTTTTGTGCCTCCGTGAACCCGAGAAGACGTGTGCACCAGGGCGCCTGAGACCCTGAAGAACCGCCCGTCGAATGTTGTTTCTCCCTCTGCAGTCAATCACTATCATCCGCCCAGGAAGGACCGTATGCTGACAAAGCTGAGAGAACTCGAAAAAAGGTATGCAGACCTGGAAGGACTGCTAAGTGATCCCGATATAATTGCCAATTACAGCGCATACCAGAAATACGCCAGAGAGCATGCCGGCATCGCCGATATTGTGCAGACCTACCGGGAACACACCCGTATCAAGTCCCAGATCGAGGACAATAAGGAACTTCTCAAAGAAGGTGACGAAGAGCTGCGAGAACTGGCGAAAGAGGAACTGCCCCAGCTTAAGGAGACGCTGGATGCCCTGGAAGAAAAATTGAAAATTCTTTTGCTTCCAAAAGATCCAAACGATGAGCGAAATGTGTTCTTGGAGATCCGGGCCGGCACCGGGGGGGATGAAGCGGGACTCTTTGCCGGAGATCTCTTCCGGATGTACACCCGCTACGCGGAGCGATGCAACTGGAAGGTGGAAATCATTAGTTCGAGCATGTCCGGCGGCATTGGGGGCTTCAAGGAGGTTATCGTGCTCGTCGAGGGGAACGGCGCGTACAGCAGGCTGAAGTATGAGAGTGGCGTTCACCGGGTGCAGAGGGTTCCCCTCACCGAAGCGCAGGGAAGGATCCACACCTCCGCCGTCACCGTGGCCGTTCTGCCCGAGGCGGAGGAGGTGGAGGTGAACATCGATCCGAATGATCTCCGAATTGATGTCTATCGCTCCACGGGGCACGGGGGACAGAGTGTCAACACCACAGACTCCGCGGTCCGGATCACCCATCTCCCGACCGGACTGGTGGTAACCTGCCAGGACGAGAAATCACAGCATAAAAACAGGGCAAAGGCCTTGAAGGTCCTGCGCGCCAGGCTTTTCGAACGGGCAAGCGAGGAGCACGATGCCGCGATTTCCGAGACGAGGAAACAACAGGTGGGAAGCGGCGACAGGAGCCAGAGGGTTCGGACTTATAATTTTCCCCAAGGACGAATGACGGATCATCGGATCGGCCTCACCCTGTACAACCTGGAAAATATACTGGATGGGGACATCGATGCCATCATTGATGCCCTTACCACTCATTACCAGACCGAGGTCCTGAAGGCGCCCTCGACATAAAAGGCAGCAATATCAATAATTTGATTGCAATCGTCCGTGCTGTTCACCGACAGCGACTACCGCGTTTCGTTTGAACCAGTATGATTTCACTGCAAAACATATCGAAGCAGTACGGCGGGACATACCTCTTCAGGAATCTTTCCCTCCACATAGAAGACGGGACACGGATCGCCTTCGTGGGACGCAACGGGGCGGGGAAATCCACCCTGATGAAGATCATCCTGGGGGACATTGACTCAGACGCAGGAAAGATCGTCCGGTCCCGCTTCAACACCGTCGGCTACCTTCCCCAGGACAATGTTTACCACACCGGCCGCACCCTTCTCGAGGAAGCGGCAACCGCCTTCGACGATCTGAATCGCCTCCACGAAAGAATCAAGGAAATAGGCAGTGAAATAGAGGCTATGACAGCCCATGGAGAGGCCGGCGCCTCGGAACTGCGCGAACTCGTGAACGAAATGGGGCGGGCACAGGGCATCCTTGAGCACCGCGAGGGATACTCGATAGAGGTCAAGGTAAAGCAGGTCCTCTCCGGTCTCGGATTTCACGACAGGGACCTCGGCCGGATGACGGAGGAATTCAGCGGTGGCTGGCAGATGCGGATAGCCCTCGCCACGCTCCTCCTCCGGGAACCGACCATCCTGATGCTGGATGAACCCACCAATCATCTCGACATTGAATCCCTCGAGTGGATCGAAGGATACCTCCAGTCGTACCGGGGTTCTCTCGTGCTGGTATCCCACGACAGCCGCTTTCTCGATAACCTTGTCAATCGCGTTGTCGAGATATCGATGGGCAGGGCGACCGAATATACCGGCAACTACTCCTCTTATCTGACCCAGCAGGCCGAGCGCCGCGCGGTGCTCGAGGCCTCCCTCAAGAACCGGCAGCGTACGATCGAAAACACGGCGCGCTTTATCGAGCGGTTCCGGTACAAAAGCACCAAAGCGCGCCAGGTCCAGAGTCGCATAAAACGGCTGGAGAAAATAGAAGCCCTCGCGATAGGCAGAGAGGGGCACTCCATGTCTCTGAATTTCCCGGACCCGCCACGTGCCGGCCGGGTGGTCATGGAGCTGGAGAAGCTCGCAAAGTCTTACGGTGACAACACCGTCCTGCAGGACATAGCACTCACCATCGAACGTACAGACAGAATCGCCCTTCTCGGGGCGAACGGTTCTGGAAAGTCCACGCTCGCCCGTATCATAGCCGGAGCTGATACCTTCCAGGGGGGATACAGAAAACCGGGGCACAACGTGATCCTCTCCTATTACGCCCAGAATACGGCAGAGGAGCTGGATCCGGACAAGACGACCCTGCAGACGCTCGATGCTGTCGCACCTCTCAAACCATCCGGAGAGTTGCGGACACTCCTCGGTTGCTTCCTCTTTACCGGTGATGACGCATTCAAACCGGTTTCGGTCCTCTCAGGGGGTGAAAAGAGCCGACTTGCCCTCGCCAAGATGATTCTGCAGCCGGCAAACCTTCTGGTCATGGACGAACCGACGAATCACCTTGACGCCCAGTCAAAGGCCATCCTCCAGAACAGCCTCCAGAGATTCCCCGGGGCGTATGTAATCGTCTCTCACGACAGAGACTTTCTCGCCCCCCTCATTACCAAAGTGGCAGTGATCAGGGACCATAGTCTGCACCTTTACCACGGGAGTGTTGACGAATACCTCGACCGATACCACCGGGAGCAGAAGCCCCCCCCGGGGGGGAACACCCTTCCGGAAAGGACAGTGCCCGCATCCTCTCTAAAGGACCAGAAAAGGAAAGAGGCCGAAGACAGACAGCGGCGTTACAGGAGACTGAAACCTTTACAGAACTCGCTGGAGCGCATCGAAGAGGAGATAGCCGCCTACGAAAAGAAAAAGGGGGAGATCGAACGGGCCTTCTCAGATCAAGGCACCTATACAAATGATTCACTGATTCAATCGCTCCACATCGAATACTCACAGGTAACCTCCCGCCTCGCAGCCCTGTACGACACGTGGGAGGAGACAGAAGAAGAGATAGACAGGATCAGACATAACGATTGATCTTGACTGACGCTTTTTTCTCCCTTATACTTTTCCTTAGCCGTCGCAGTGAAGCACAACGCCTGTGGGGGTGTGAGAATGCCGCGGGAATGGCGGATTGGATGTAACCCGGCGGCCTGTAAGGCCACCCGACACCATCAAGGGGGGAACTACCATGCATACCATGCCAGTATCAACCGGAGAGGCGGCGTTTCCGCATATCTTAACCTTCTCCGATCTTCGTCTCTATGTATATGTCTGTCTGTTTGTGGCGCTTGACGTGGCTGTTCCCTGGCTCTGCCACATCATTCATCCCCTGGCCGGCCCCATGTTTCTCCCCCTGTTTTTCTTTGTGTTGCTGGCAGGAATCCTCTTCGGGTGGCGGGCCGGTATCCTGGTCGGCCTGTTTTCTCCCCTGATCAGCTACGGCCTTTCGGGCATGCCACTGCCTCAGATCCTGCCCCGCATCATTACCGAAGCGACTGTCTACGGTCTAGTAGCGGGGCTGCTGTACGGCTATTTCCGTCGTGGCCTGCTCACCTCTCTCATCGGGGCACTGATAGCGGGACGCCTAGCCGCTTTCATGCTGATGGCCCTGGCCTTGAACCTTTCATATTCCGCAACCCTGGCATGGCAGACCGCAAAGACGGGTTGGCCGGGCATGGCACTTCAGCTTCTCCTCCTTCCCCTTATCGTTGTTTTGCTGGAAAGATTATGGTCCAAGCACCATCATGCTGAGCCCTAATGTCCGTTTCGAATCATTCCTGGAGAGTGCCGACGTCATCTGGATCATCGGCGCCGGCGGCATCGTTTTCCAGTCTCAACGACGGGGGATCACCCCGCTGCTGTGCTATATCCACCAGACACCTTCTTTGGAGGAGGAGATTGTAATCTTCGATAAGGTGACCGGAAACGCGGCAGCCCTCCTGATGAAAAAGGCGCTCTGCCGCGAAGTTTTTTCGCCAATCGGGAGTGTACCGGCAGCGGAAACACTGAGGGGATTCGGTATTACAAGCCACTTTATCGAAACGGTCCCTCACATCATTAACCGAGAGGGCAGCGGGATGTGCCCCTTTGAAACCATGTCTTTGGGAAAGTCACCGGACGAATTCTATGAACTGGTGAGACACAACCCCCTCTTTTCGGATATCTTCGGCGGGGGAGATTTATGAGAACGGCGATAACCTTCAGCACGGCATCCCGGGAAGAGATCGTTGATATCACACCGCAGGTTCAGGACATCGTCTCCGCGCATGGCACAGGGCATGAACTGTGCGCCCTGTACGCACTCGGGGCAACGGCTGCGATCATGATACAGGAGAACTGGGATCCGAACATACAGACCGATGTGATCAGGTGCCTCCGCACGATAGTCCCGCAGGGGCAGTGGCTCCACGACAGGGTTGACGGCAATGGCGATGCCCACATCAAGGCCGGTCTTATCGGGCCGTCGGAAGTCGTTCCGATCGAGAATGAGCAGCTCCTCCTCAGTACGTGGCAGAACATTTTTTTCTGTGAGTTTGACGGTCCACGGTCATCACGGAAGGTCATTATCACCCTGATATAGGGTGGTCAGATCACATACACGGGGTTTGAAAATATCCAGGGGCGATATCTCCCCCATATCCGCGTATATGCCTCGGCCCGATACACCCCCTTCTGGGACACCGTATACGTGAGATCTGTTCCAACGACTTCCGCACAGGGATGGCCATCGTGAATAATCCGAATTTTTGCCTCTTCAGGAGCCGTCACCCGCAGGACAGCATCCCCCTTCAAAGCAAACTGATCGCCCATGGTAACGGCTCTGTCTTCATCGGAGAGGGTCAGGGAAAATCCCGTGGCGTTCCGGAAGTGTTCCATGGCTATGTAGGCCCGCCCCCGTTCGAGGGCCTCCAGGAGGGCCTTTATGTCCTTTTCCGTTTCACCCTGCAGGGGGTTATCAAGGAGGAGATGGGTCCTTATAAAACGGAACGCCTTCCGAAAGGGAAAGATGCTCAGGGTGAGTCCCAATATTGTCCGCGACGTATCGTGATTGTCCAACTCCCCGATCCCCACAACCCTGCCTGTCTTATTAAGGTCATCCCATCGTTCCAGGGTAATTCCTCTCGGTCCCTTTAAGACAAAGGCAGGAAAGAGATATCCGATCAGGGCACGAGAAAAACTACGCAGGGTGGACTGCCAGTCGGTCATAAAGTCCCACACGCCGATTCCCGTATAGCCGGAGACGGACCAGTCCTTCCATGGAAAATGTTTCACGTGAAACATTTTCGTCCCTTCATGATCCGGATGGGCGATAAAACCGATCCCCCCCAGCCGACGGACCCTATCTATGTAGTCTTGGGGCCGCCACTCCATATCATCCTCATCGCCGACCACCTCTTCATCTATACCGAACGCCAGGTAGTGATTGAATCGCGGGGATATCTCCTGGCCAACGACTAAAAGAACTCCCCCATGCCACCCCTCTTTACCGCTTTTCCTGGCGCCCAGCGTAAAATGGTCGGTAAGCATAAGAAAATCGAGACCGTTTTCGTCCGCCGCCTGCAGAATATCCCCGACGGGGATCCTGCCGTCATGTGAATAGGAGGAATGGAAATGGATAACCCCTGTGTAATCGTACGGTTTCATGGCATCCTTACGAAGACAAGATTAACGTCGTTGCATACTATGCTCAGCGGCAAGCCGGATCTATAGACGCATAGACTGATCCACGCATGTACTCTATGCCCGGAGTCCGTTCTCAAGCGGACAGTCGTTGCAGAGGGGGTCCTTCCTGCAGAACTGTTTCCCCACCTGTACCAGTAGCGCATGATACTGGTTGTACAGGGGCGCATCATGGGGAAGCCTATCCATAAAAAGGGACTGTATCTCCTGGTAGCTCCGGTTTGGGGGAACAAGATCATGCCTCTCCAATACCCTCCGCGTGTAGGCATCAACAACAAAGATCGGCTTGCTGCCGGCATACAGCAGGATGCTGTCCGCCGTCTCCTCGCCGATTCCTCTGACTCCCAGCAACTTGTCCCTGAGCGCCCACAACTCCTCGTTAAACATCCCGTCCAGATCTCCGTCATATTCGTTGTGCAAAAATGCAAGAAACGCCTTGAGTCTCTTGGTTTTGATATTGTAATAACCCGAAGACCTGATGAGACCCGCGACAATGTTGTCTCCCGCCCGGTGCAGCTTCAGCGGATCGAGCAGGCCCGCCTTTTTCAACCGGCCTATGGCGGTTGCCACGTTGTTCCAGTTTGTATTTTGTGTCAGGATTGCCCCGACAACAATTTCAAAGGGGGTTTCCCCCGGCCACCAGTGGAGATCGCCAAAGTGTGCATTGAGGATTTTATATATCGCGTCCAGTTTCTCCTGTACGTGCATCACAATTCCCTCTGAAAACTGCTCTCGAACGGGAGAACTATAGACATAAAATGGGGGTATCTGTAATCTGATTGCCTGCGCAAATTACCGATACCCCCGACTGTACGCTATTTCCGAATCACGGCAAAGAACTTTGACGTTCCTCTCTGGATCAGCACCAAGACACTGTCTCCGGAAACCGCCCGCACCATGACGCTCCGATACTCCTCCAATGAAGAGATACGGGACCGATTAATCTGCCGCACGATATCCCCCGCCTGTATGCCAGCCTCTTCCGCCGGGCTGCCGTTCGCTACCTGGGTGATCACCACACCGGTCGCATCCGCAAGCCCGAGGTGCTCGGCAATCTCGGGTGTTATTTCCTGAACGGTCATCCCAAAGTGTTCTCCACTCTCCTCCGGCTTTTCTCCCGCAACCTCCCGGCTCTCCGGGCGTTCGGTCACCGTTACCGTGAACGCCTTGTACTTGCCGTCACGCAACACCTTGATCTTCACCTTTTCGCCTACTGCAACGCCTCCGACGATCTTGATCAGTTCATGGGTATCCTTTACATGCTTACCATCAATCTCGACGATGACGTCTCCTGCCTTGATCCCGGCTTTCTCAGCAGGATCTCCTTTAAATACGTCAGATACAAGGGCCCCCTCCGCCGTTTTCAGATTCAGGTTTTTAGCAATGTCCTCTGTGATCCCCTGAACGGAAACGCCCAGCCAACCCCGTATCACCTTTCCCTTGGTTCTCAGGTTGGGGAGGATTTCCTTTGCCATATCGATCGGTATGGCAAACCCGATTCCCTGTCCCTGGGCGACGATTGCCGTATTGATCCCCACAACTTCTCCACTCAGGTTGAAGAGGGGACCGCCACTATTCCCGGGGTTGATGGAGGCGTCCGTCTGTATAAAATCATCATACGGTCCGGCCCCGATCACCCTCCCCTTGGCACTGACGATACCTGCCGTTACGGTCTGGGACAGGCCGAACGGGTTTCCTATCGCGATCACCCAGTCCCCAACACGCAGCTTTGAAGAATCGCCGAATTTGACAACCGGCAACCCATTATCGGGTTCTATCTTCAGGAGGGCAATGTCCGTGTTCTTATCCTTCCCTTTGACCGTGGCCTTGTATTCCTTCCCGCTGGAAAGTTTGACCACGATTTCATCGGCCTTCTCCACCACATGATTATTCGTAAAGATGTAGCCATCCTCGCTGATGATAAACCCGGAACCAAGGCTCCTCTGTTTGAACTGCCTCCCCGGCGTATCACCGAAAAATCGTTTAAAAAACTCATCCCCACCGAAAAATCGTTCAAACCGAGGATCGCTGAACGGAGAGCGGTATCCCCCCGTTGCTATTGTCTTCGTTGTACTGATATTGACGACCGCGGGTTTGAGCTGCTCAGCAAGATCCGCAAACGATGACGGAGCACCGCTGATCACCTCCGCCGTTGACGCCGCCATGGCATCGCGCGACGACATATCGAAAGACGGGGCAGAAAAGTGTATCGTCCCTACAAAAGAAAGGATAAAAATCGTTACAAGAAACGTCCCGAAGGCCGACATGACCTGTTTTCTTTTTTTTGTTCCTTCAGCATTCATTGTACCCCTCCAATACTCTAAAATTACCCGTCCTGTTCCAGACGATTCTCCGTCATTCAAGCCTTACGCATGGTTACAGATCGCCATAGCCTCATAAAACGCAACATTCTCAGTATAGTCCAAAGACACTCCCTGCAAAACAACCCATAAAGAGTTACAAGAAACGCCCTTCAGCCCCCTCTCGAGAGATTCTTTACTGCTCTCTCATCACAGAATTTGTCAGCTCACCAATGTGCTCTATGGAGACGGTAACACGATCCCCCTCTTTCAGGAATACGGGTGGAACACGCGTATAACCCACGCCCTCCGGTGTTCCTGTCAATATGACTGTCCCGGGCAACAGTGTCAGCGAAGCGCTGATATCACTGATAATCGCAGGGATGTCGAAAATCATGTCTGATGTATTGGAATCCTGCATGATTTCACCGTTGAGAATCGTCCGGATTCTGAGTCTGTCTACATCCTCCATCTCATCTTTCGTCACGAGATATGGTCCGATGGGACAAAACGTATCAAAGCTCTTTCCCCTCGCCCATTGCTCCTGCTGCTTGCGCCACTGCCAGTCACGGGCACTGACATCATTGGCGCAGGTATACCCCAGTATGCAGTTCGAGGCATCGGCCCGTGAAACGTTTTTTGCCTTTTTCCCGATTATGACGGCAAGCTCCGCCTCATAATCCACTTCGTCTGGCCCTGCGGCGGGGAGCACAATGGGCGCACCGTGACCAATGATGCTGGTGGTGGCCTTCAGGAACGTGACGGGACTCTCAGGTGTCCGTATCTCTATCTCCTCCGCATGTTTCCCGTAATTCAGACCGAGGGCGATAATGTTCGGGGGAGCGACGGGGGGCAGGAGGGCTTCGATACGCGCTACCCGTCCCGACAGCTCCATATCCCCAAAGATATCACCGTCAATAACCGTGGCCCTGTCCGGCGCCTTGGGATCGAACGCCCCCCACAACACCTCCCCGCCCGGTGAGCGGAATCTTGCAATCTTCATGTCTTGTCCCCCGATGTTCAGAAGCTATAAATGTCTCGATCCCTTTTTGAGATAATTTTGCACATAATCCGACACGGCATTCTCGAGCGACATGGTCTTCACCGGACATCCCGCCGCCTGAAGTTTGCCCATTTGCGCCTCGGTAAAATACTGATAGTGCGGCCTGATCGCTTCAGGCATCTCGATGTATTCGATCTCGGGCTTTATCCCCATAGCGGCAAATACCGCCTTTGTAAGGTCGTTCCACGTCCGGGCGTTTCCGGTGCCGAGGTTGAACAGCCCGGTCACCTCCCTGTTTTCCAGGAACCACCAGATCACATCCGCACAATCCTTCACATAGATGAAATCCCTCTTCTGCTCACCGTCATGGAAATCAGGCCGATGAGACTTGAAGAGCTTCACCTTCCCCGTCTCACGGATCTGTCCGAACGACTTGTGAATAACGCTCCGCATATCCCCCTTGTGATATTCGTTCGGCCCGAAAACATTAAAAAATTTGATGCCCGTAATCTTGCTTTCCACCCCGTTCCTCAGGGCCCATAGGTCAAATAACTGCTTGGAATATCCGTACATATTAATGGGGCGCAACTGGACGCTCGTGCTGTCATCATCGGAAAATCCCAGGGAGCCGTCTCCATAGGTTGCCGCGCTGCTTGCATAGATGAAACGGACATCATTTTCGACCGCCCACCTGGCAAGCTGGGCGGTATAGCGATAATTGTTCTCCATCAGATAGTCAGCGTCCTGTTCCGTCGTTGAGGAACAGGCGCCCATATGAACAATGGCCTCAACCTCGAACGGGAGATCATCATCGAGGACCAGTTCAAGAAAATCTTCCTTGTCCAGATAATCCGCAAACCGTCTGTCGACCAGGTTCTTCCACTTCTCTGATGTGCCGAGACTGTCAACAATTACAATGTCATCAAATCCCTGCGTGTTCAGCTTCCATACGACCACACTTCCTATGAACCCCGCTCCTCCCGTCACTACAATCATTCGAATCCCCTTTGCCGCCGTCGTGGTTCTCTTTGGGACCATCCATACGGTATCGTTGTCGCAAGAAACCTGTTTACACAGTAACAATGAGTTCCGTTGCTCATCACACTGTTATCACAAAATAAGGTAAGGTTCGCATACGTCAAAGTCAAGTTTTTTATGGGCACACCTGTACACCGCCTATCTGCTCTTCTTTCTCCCGTACAGGTCGACCTGATGACAGATGCCTCGTATTATTTTCACATCCTTGGCGAGAAGCGTGGTCCTGGAAAAGAGGCGTCTCACATTGGTCATCCAGTAATCCGGATTCTGCGTCTTTATGAAACCTATCTGCAGAAACATCTCCTTCAGGTGATCATACATTGCCTCGGTCTCCGCTACCGTCGCCAGTTTCTGGGTAAAGACCGACGTATCCTCTGAACATGCGGTAAAGATCTCATAGCAGATGATCATGACCGCATGAGAAAGATTGATGGATCTCAGGTCGTCCGACGTGGGAATTTTGACCAGCAGGTCGCAGTATTTGAGTTCTGTATTGGTAAGCCCCCGGTCTTCGGGACCAAAGATCAGCGCCACCCTGTTGTTCTGAGATATGCCTGCTATCTCTTGCGCCATTTTCCGTGGATACAGCATCGACCGCTTAAGGCTGGTGTCCCCCGCCCGTCCGGTTGTCCCCACGACATACTGAAAGGGGGCGAGAGCCTGATCCAAGCTGTCAAAATATTGGATTCTTTCAACGATATCGAGGGCAAAATGGGTCGATAGCTGTTCGATTTTCTCCCTATCTGCATTCAGGGGATCGATGACGATAACATCTCGTATCCCCATATTTTTGGCACATCGGGCAACAGATCCGATATTCCCCGGATGTTTCGGCTTGTTCAGTACTATCGTCAGGTTCTCCATCTTTGCCTTTTTCACATTCCGCTCCTGCTTGTTTTCGTATTGCATAAAGAGTGCTCTTGGCCTAGAATCCACAACCAGCTGTGCTATATCATAACTTGCTGGGGTCTTCCATAACAGATCTAACCCTTTGAAAATATGATTGTAGGGGCACATCAACATTTCGAAAATTCACATGCTATCATTTTTAGCACGTTTCTCCCTATGGAATCGTATTGACTACACATGGAAAACATACGTGATATACTCGCCGGGGCTACCGGAGAGATTGGCACAACCCTTACTGACCACGAGATCGATCTTCTCATGGCATATTGCCGGGAACTCATTTTCTGGAACGAGAAGATGTCGCTTGTCTCGCTAAAGTCCCCCCGTGATATAATCAAACACCTGATCGATTCTCTCACCCCTGTACCCCTTATCAAAGACGGTCAGAAACTGCTGGATATGGGGACCGGGGCCGGTCTGCCCGGCATTCCGCTCAAAATAGCAATGGCATCGCTTCACGTTACCCTCCTCGATGCATCCCGCAAAAAAGCCTCGTTTCTCAAGAACGTCATTCGCACGCTTGGGCTGCGGGACATTTCGGTCGTCAACAGCAGGGCTGAAGCATTAACGGGTAAAAATACCCACAGGGCGTCCTTTGATGTCGTCATATCGAGGGCTACCTTCAAAATCCCCTATTTGCTCACCGTTGGCTCCCACTTTCTGTCCGACGACGGAACCTTGATAGCCATGAAGGGGAAACAGGCCGATGGCGAACTGAGACAGGAAGCGGATGCCATCAGAGAAACGGGCCTTGTATTAACGGAGTCCCGCGAGATAGCACTTCCCATAACGGGCGAATCGAGAAAACTCCTCTGCTTTACCAAAGGCCCGCTATAGGATGGACGACACTGCCGGCCCGATATCAGACGGGCTGCTTTTCTAAATTACTACTTCTCAAATGCCCTGTTGTATGCTAGCATGTCCACGTTATTCTGAGTGTGAATTTGCAGAAAGAATCTCTTTAAAAAAATGAGAAAAATCATATGCATAGCCAATCAGAAGGGAGGGGTCGGTAAAACGACGACTGCCATCAATTTATCGGCCTCCCTGGCCGCAGCAGAAAGGAGAACACTCCTGATAGATTGCGACGCCCAGGGAAACGCTACCAGTGGTGTGGGCATCGATCCAGCGATGGTACAGGAAAAAAATCTCTACTACGGACTGATTCAAGATGCCCCCTTTCAGGAGATCGTGTGCAAGACAGATATTCCAACGCTTGACATCGTCCCATCGAATCGAGATCTTATCGGTGTTGAAATAGAGTTTGTATCGCTCAGTGACAGAGAAAAAAGGCTGAGAAATTTTTTGAAAAAAATTGACACCCCTTATGAATTTATTATAATCGATTGTCCGCCGTCTCTCGGATTTTTGACCGTTAATTCCCTTGTAGCATCTGATTCACTTATAATTCCACTGCAATGCGAGTTCTTTGCACTGGAAGGCTTGGGACAACTGCTGAACAGCGTTAAACTGGTACAGGCCCGGCTCAACCCATCTCTGTCTTTGGCCGGGATATTACTGACCATGTTCGACCAGAGGAACCGGCTTTCTCACCAGGTAGCCGACGAGGCCAGGAAGTTTTTTGGGGCTAACGTGTTTAGAACCGTCATACCGAGAAATGTCAGGCTTTCCGAAAGCCCCAGCCATGGATTGCCTATTCTGCTGTACGATATAAAATCGCGTGGTGCCGTTTCATATATGGAGCTGGCACGGGAAATCATGGCAAATGGAAGGGTGTAATGTCTAAGAAAGACGCTTTGGGGAAGGGGCTCGGCGCTATATTTCCGGATCTTATGGAAGATCCCTCCGATAAACCGCATTTCGCCATGTGCGGAATCGAGGAATTATCCCCCAACAGGTTCCAGCCCAGAAAGGTCTTTGACAAGCACGAACAAAAGAAGCTTTCGGATTCCATTAAAAAAAACGGTCTGTTGCAACCGATTCTGGTGAGAAAGTCCGACAACGATATCGGGTATGAAATCATTGCCGGAGAACGCAGGTGGAGAGCAGCTCAAGCTGCGGGGTTGCGAGATGTCCCGATTGTGATCAGGCATAAGACCCAAGATCTGGATGTAGCCCAGTTGTCTCTCATAGAAAATATCCAGCGCGAGGAGTTGAATCCCCTTGAAGAATCGGGGGCATACCACACCCTGATAGAAAAATTCCACCTTTCTCAGGATGAAATATCATCACGGGTGGGTAAGGAGAGATCAACGATAGCGAATGCCCTTCGCCTCCTCAATCTTCCGGAGGAGGCAAAAGGGGCACTAATAAGAAAAGAAATCTCTGCCGGACATGCCCGGGCTATTTTATCGGTTGACTCAAAGGAGGAGCAGATCGCCCTCCTGCGGGAGATCATCAGAAAAAAACTCAGCGTCAGGGACGCTGAAAAGCTGGCGAAGGGACGCCACACTCACCCGAAACCGAAACAAGAGGTGCAGAAGGAACCATATATCACAGATCTTGAGCAGAAAATGTCTGGGCGATTGATGGCGAGGACCAGCATAAAACAATTACGCAAAGGGGGGCTGATCGAAATACGGTTCCTATCCTCCGATGACTTAGATAGGTTGTCCGATGTCATTATGAGCGGGGATGACCAGTAATATGGTGATTGCTCTGAGGAAAGGCTGAACATTCTATTAACACCTGTTGATAACTCTGTTTATAAAGGTTGATAGCTTTGGAATCATTCTGGAATGAAGGCGTTAAAATAATTAAAGAAAAAGTTAGCCAACAGAACTTTGAAACCTGGATAAAGCCTATCCGGGTGGTTGCGCTTGAAGATAATAATGTGCTCCTCGGGGTTCCCAATAAGTTTTTTCGGGACTGGCTTGTCGAAAACTATATCGACCTGATCAGTCGTTCTCTTTCAGATGTGTCGGGTATCGATGTAGATATAGAATTCGTTGTCAGCAAGCCCGAGGAAGGTGATACAACATCTCGCGGAGCAAGTACCCCGACAATCGTGAAGAACAATCCTGTTCGCTTGCATTCGTCTCTCAATTTGAAATACACCTTCGAGCGGTTTGTTGTCGGATCATCCAACCAGTTCGCCAATGCAGCCGCTCTTTCGGTGGCGGAACAGCCCGCACGCAACTATAACCCCCTCTTCGTTTACGGCGGCGTCGGTCTGGGAAAGACACATCTGATCAATGCCATCGGTGTCCACACGATTTCACTCTACCCGAAAAAAAATGTCCTCTACGTATCTGCAGAGGAATTTATGAACGAACTCATCTATTCTATTAGATACGACAAGATGTCGAATTTTAGGGAAAAATACAGAAAGATCGATTCTCTTCTGATCGACGATATTCAGTTTATTGCCGGAAAGGAGAGAACCCAGGAAGAATTTTTCCACACCTTTAATACCCTGCACGACTCGGGGAAACAGATAGTCGTGACGAGTGATAAATTTCCGAAGGAAATACAAAATCTTGAAGGCAGACTGCGGTCACGCTTCGAATGGGGCCTGATAGCGGACATTCAACCTCCTGACATTGAAACGAGAATCGCCATTATCGAAAAGAAGGCGCAGGAAAACAGTCTGGATATATCGAGCGAGGTTACTCACTATATCGCATCTGTTGCAGATTCAAACATACGGGAGTTGGAGGGGATACTCACCAGAATAGCCGCCTATTCCTCTCTGACAGGAAAAGAAATAAAAGTTGATATCGTACGGGATGTTATCAAGAATCTTCTGAAGCATGCGGTAAAAAGAGAAGTGACTATTGATGAGATATTGAAGGCCGTCGGGAGAAAATTCAATACAAGGGTGGGAGATATACGGTCTCCCAAAAAAAATAAAAACCTGGTGCTCTCTCGTCAGATTGTTATGTATCTTGCGCGAAAACTGACCAATCACTCTTTCCCGGATATTGGGGAGAGGGTGGGAGGAAGAGATCACTCGACAGTTATTTACTCAAATAACAAGATTAAAAAAATGGTGGAGAAGGATCATGAAATGAGAAAGATTGTGGAAGAGATAGAGATGATTTTACACACCGGGTATTAACAGGTTATTAAGAAAAATGCGTGATGGTATAGTGAATGATTATCAATTTTTATACCAACATATTAACATATTAACAGGGACTACTATTACTACTATATTTTTTTAATCTAACATTTTTTAAAGAATAGGTGATCATATGGAATTTTCTATCAAGAGAACAATCTTCTTAGAGGGAATCCAAAAAACTCTCAGTATCGTGGAAAAAAGAACCACCCTTCCGATTCTCAATAATATTCTCATTAGGACACAATCGGAAAAGATCAGAATAGCCGCTACTGATAGGGAAATAGGATTGACGTCGTACTATGGAGCAACGATTATCGCTCCGGGGGAAATCACGGTTGGGGCAAGAAAGTTGTTTGAGATGGTTAGAGAGATAGATGGGGATGTAATCAATGTGAAGGTGATGGATAATAACTGGGTTAATGTGACATGCGGGAAGACAATATATAAGATCCCTGGCATCTCTGCTGATGATTTTCCCGAGGTTTTGGATATACAAGAGATGGAGTTGCTCCGGATCCCGTGTGATGTCCTGAAAAATGTCTTTGAAAAGACATTTTTTGCGATCTCTCAAGATGAGATGCGGCCGAATCTGAATGGTGTGCTCTTTGAGGTCACAGATGGGAAGGTTGCGGTGGTTGCCACCGATGGTCATAGATTATCTCTGGCAAATATGCCCTTCGCGGGTGAGGAAAATAACGATCTTCATATGAAGGGCGTCATTATTCCGCGAAAGGGGGTTTCTGAAATTCGAAAGTTGGTTGAAGCGTGTGATCATATTGATGTCTGTGTGACGGATGGTGTCTGTGTCGTGAAGAAGCAGGATACTGTATTGAGGGTCAGTCTTATCGACGCTGAGTATCCCGACTACAAAAGGGTGATACCTAGTGAAAGGGGGGTAGAAGTACAGTTGAATAAGGATCAGATTCTTCATTCCCTCAGAAGGATGAGCGTTATGTCCACCGAAAAGTTCAGCGGAGTGAAGATAGAGGTGTATGATCACCGAATGGTGCTGACCTCCACCAATCCGGACGTTGGCGAGGCAAAGGATGAAATAGATGTGTCGTATAATGGAGAAAGAATGGAGGTCGGGTATAGCGTACGATATCTGATCGATGCCATGGACCCTGTTGACGGTGATGTTGTTTCGTTTGAAATGAGAAGCGGTGATGGTCCCGGCGTTATCAGATCCGCCGGAAGCGACGCCTATATGTGCGTCGTGATGCCGATCAAGCTGAGAACTGAGAAAGGATTAGATTAAGTAGGAGTGGAAACTTCATACAGCGCAGATAGTATAAAGATTCTTGATGGTCTCGAGGCCGTCAGGAAAAGGCCTGCCATGTATATAGGCAGCACCGGCAAGGAGGGGCTCCATCATCTGGTATATGAGGTGGTGGATAATAGCGTCGATGAGGCCTCTGCTGAGTATTGTGATTTAATACAGGTCAAGATACGCGTTGATAACAGCGTAACGGTCGAAGACAATGGAAGGGGCATCCCCGTAGACATGCACAAGAAGGAGAAGGTGTCTGCGGCCGAGGTGGTGATGACCAAGCTCCACGCGGGGGGAAAATTCAACAACGACAGCTATAAGATATCGGGCGGACTTCACGGAGTGGGTGTTTCCGTCGTCAATGCCCTGTCTGAATACCTTGAACTGGAGGTTCGCAGAGACGGCAAGGTATACAGGCAATCGTATAAAAAGGGGATTCCTACCCACCCCCTGGAGGAGGTCGGCAAGACCAAGAGAAGGGGGACCAAGATAACCTTTCTTCCGGATTCGGAGATCTTTGAGGATCTTGATTTCAGCTTTGATGTCCTTTCGAACCGATTGCGAGAGCTTGCCTTTTTAAATCGGGGCATCAAGATCGTTATTGATGACGAGCGAGACGACAAGCGAAATGAATTCTTCTATAAGGGGGGGATCGTTTCATTTGTTGAGTATATTAACCGAAACAAAAAAGTTCTTCACAACAAGCCCATCTACATCAGTGGCGAAAAGGACGACTGTTCAGTGGAGCTGGCCCTTCAGTACAATGAAGGGTACATCGAGAACGTGTTTTCATACGCGAACAGCATCAACACCACCGAAGGCGGCACTCATATGGTCGGGTTCCGGTCCGCCCTGACGAGGGCGATTAACAATTATATTGTAAACAGCGGTCTCGGGAAAAACGATAAGACGGCCCTCAAGGGTGAGGATGTCCGCGAGGGGCTGGGATGTGTCATCAGTGTGAAATTGGCGCAACCGCAGTTTGAGGGTCAGACAAAGACCAAGCTTGGTAACAGCGAGATCAAGGGGCTGGTGGAAGCGGTTGTGTACGATAAGCTGGGGAGCTATTTTGAAGAGAATCCCTCGATCGCACGGCAGGTTGTATCGAAGTCCATTGATGCGGCACGAGCACGAGATGCCGCCCGGAAGGCGCGTGAGTTGACACGGAGGAAAAGCGCCCTTGAGGTTACCTCACTTCCGGGAAAATTGGCGGATTGTCAGGAAAAAGACCCGGTACGGAGTGAGGTATATATTGTTGAGGGAGATTCGGCGGGCGGCTCCGCGAAACAGGGGAGAGACAGGACCAACCAGGCCATTCTGCCGCTGAGGGGAAAGGTGCTGAATGTCGAAAAGGCACGCCTTGACAAGATGCTCAACAATAACGAGATCAAGGTTATTATCACCGCCCTCGGTACCGGAATCGGGGAGGAAGACTATGATATAACAAAACTGCGCTATCATAAGGTCATCATCATGACCGATGCTGATGTCGATGGCGCCCATATCCGGACCCTGCTCCTCACCTTCTTTTTCAGACATATGCGTGAGATGGTGGAGCGGGGTTATCTCTATATAGCACAGCCCCCCCTTTTCAGGATAACGAACAAGAAAAAGGAGTGGTATATCAGTAGTGAAGAGGAGATGGAGGATTATATCCTGACGAGCGGGGTGGAAGCAGTCCGGGTGGTGACCGGAGAGGGAACGATCGTAACCGGGACCAAACTGCTGGGTCTGATAAAGAAGGGCATACGCCTCGATACCATCCTGGAAAAGTTTCGCAATAGCGGCAAGGATGAGGAGATCATCAGGTTGCTGGCCGGTGATCCCGCCTTTTCCAGAAAAAATTTTGAGGACGATGGCGTCCTTTCCAAGATAGGCAAACGGATCAGCACGGCCGTTGGGAAACGGCTTGTCTCATGTTGGACCGAGGCGGATGTGGAGCATGGCGGGTATAAGTTGTTTTTCAGTCTGAAGAAGAATGGGCAGGACCACACCACCTGGATCGATAAAGACATATTCAATATGCCGAAATTTACCGAGGCCAAGGTCCATATCAACCAGATAAGCCCCCTCGGAGAGGCTCCCTACACCGTTGTGGAAACAGATGCCGACGACGTGAGGAAGGAGAAATCCCTTGAAAGCATGAGGGCACTGATAGATTACGTGGTTCAGGCGGGGCAAAAGGGGCTGTCGATACAACGGTACAAAGGCCTCGGGGAGATGAACCCGGAACAGTTGTGGGAGACCACGATGGACCCCGAGAAGAGAACCCTCCTCCAGGTGAAGGTGGAAGACGCCGTGGCCGCCGACGAAATCTTTACGACGCTGATGGGAGACCAGGTCGAGCCGCGCAAGAATTTTATCTTTGACAATGCACTCAATGTCTCAAATCTGGACGTATAGTGTGTCGTCTCAGGTGCGGCACCCAGGGCATTTCCACACCGGCATTCTTTCGTGTGCACGGTGACAGCAGGCAGTCTATGCGCGCGGGTTATGCCCCTCCTTTTACACTATATTCTGACAGGTAGAAAGGTCTTGAATGATTATGGATCAGTTGTTCCAGAGGAACATACCGGTAACGATAGAAGGCGAGATGAAAAAGTCCTACATGGAGTACGCAATGAGCGTGATTGTAGGACGGGCGATTCCCGATATCAGGGACGGACTCAAACCGGTGCACCGCCGGGCACTCTATGCCATGTCCGAGCTTGGAAACCGGTGGAACAGGCCCTATAAGAAATCTGCGAGGATCGTCGGTGATATTATCGGTAAATATCATCCCCATGGCGACACAGCCGCGTATGATACCGTCGTCCGAATGGCGCAGGATTTCTCCATGCGGTATCCGCTCATCGACGGCCAGGGAAACTTTGGATCCGTTGACGGGGATCCTCCGGCCGCCATGCGATATACCGAGATCAGGATGGAAAAACTGGCGGATGAACTCCTCACGGACCTCGATAAGGAAACCGTCGATTTTGTTCCAAACTACGACGGTTCTCTCCAGGAGCCGGTGGTCCTTCCCGCCAGGATTCCGACCCTCCTGCTCAACGGATCGTCCGGTATAGCGGTTGGTCTGACAACCAATATCCCCCCCCACAATCTGAACGAACTGATCGATGGGATCATCGAACTGATCCACAACCCCGAGCTTTCGGTCGATGATCTGATGACATTCATCAAAGGTCCCGATTTCCCGACGGCCGGTTTTATCAACGGTCGGGACGGGATCGTCTCCGCCTACCGTACGGGACGCGGCATCATCAAGATCAGAGCGCGGGCCATCATCGAACGAAACGCGAGAAACGACAGGGAGAGTATCGTCATTACGGAACTTCCGTACGTGGTGAACAAGGCAACCCTGATAGAAAAGATATCGGAACTGGTAAAGGAAAAGAAGATCAACGGCATAGCCGACCTGAGGGACGAATCGGACCGCGACGGGATGAGGGTTGTCATCGACCTGAAACGGGACGAGATGTCGGGGGTTATTCTCAACCAGCTCTATAAACATACCCAGATGGAATCGACGTTCGGCATTATTCTGCTGGCTATTGACCGGGGACAGCCACAACTGATGAATCTCAAAGAAATCTTGGTGAAGTTTATCGATTTCAGGAAAGAGATTGTTATCAGACGGACGATGTTTGAACTGGCCAAGGCCAGGGAGAGGCTGCATATCCTGGAGGGGCTCATCATCGCCCTCGATAATATAGACGAGGTCATCGCCGTTATCAAGGCGTCCGAGAACGCCAAGGCGGCCTCTGAAGAGTTGATGGCCCGATTCGGCCTGAGTGAGGAACAGACCAAGGCGATCCTGGAGATGAGGCTGCAGAGGCTGACCGGTCTGGAACGCGACAAGATACGCGAAGAGCATATCGAGGTATCGGCCCTTGTCAGGAAGCTGGAGGGGATCCTTGCAGATGCCCAGAAGGTATTGGATATCATCGTCGAAGAGCTGGAGGACATCCAGAAGCGGTACGGTGATGAACGGCGAACCGAGATCGTTTTGAGCAGTACCGATATCGGTGTTGAGGATATGATTGTGGAGGAGGATATGGTGGTGACCATATCGCACCAGAACTACATCAAGCGGAATCCGGTCAGCCTGTACCGGAGCCAGCACCGCGGCGGTCGCGGCAAGGTTGGCATGGGCACGAAGGAAGATGATTTTCTCGAGAGGATGTTTATCGCGTCGACACACAGCCACATCCTGTTCTTTACCAATATGGGACGCGTATACTGGCTGAAGATATACCAAATTCCCCAGGCGGGGAGGGCCGCCAAGGGGAAGGCGATCGTGAACCTGATCGGGATATCGCAGGCGGAGAAGATTACGGCCGTCCTCCCTGTCAGAGAGTTTGTCCCGGACAAGTTTGTCGTCATGGCGACCAGGCGGGGTATTATCAAGAAGACGGACCTCATCGCCTATTCCAATCCCCGGTCCGGAGGCATCATCGCGCTGACCCTCGACGAGGGGGATGAACTGATCGATGTCAAACAGACGAACGGTGACCAGGATATCTTCCTCGGCGCCAGGAAGGGCAACGCAATACGATTCAACGAGAAGGATGTTCGTCCCATGGGGAGAACGGCCCGGGGCGTTACGGGGATCAGGATAGCCGAGGACGATCAAGTGGTCGGCATGGAGGTTCTCAGCGACAGCAATTCCATCCTGGCCGTTTCGGAGAAGGGATTTGGCAAGAGAACGGAGATTTCCGAATACCGGCTCCAGTCACGGGGTGGAAAGGGCATTATTAACCTCAAGACCACACCGAAGGTCGGTTTTGTGACGCGGATCAAGCAGGTGACCGGTGATGAGGACATCATGCTGATCAGCAATACGGGGAATATCATACGGCTGGGCGTCAATGAGGTTTCGCTCCTCCACCGCAGCACCCAGGGAGTCAAGCTGATCGATCTGGCCGATGGAGAGAAATTGGTAGGACTGGCACGCGTGGAACGCGAAGATCCCGATGCGGACGATGAACTGCCTGGGCCGGAGTCGGGGTCCTTTGATTTTTAACGGACAATCTTTCTGGAACGGGTATCTCCCACCGCCAGAACCGGTACGGTGGAAGTGAATGAGAGAGTGGATAAACGACCGGAAACCATAGGGGGTATGTTTGACCGCATAGCCCCTTCTTACGATATCTTAAACAGGGTACTCTCGATTTCCGTCGACCGATATTGGAGAAAAAAGACGGTACACTCCCTGAACCTTGAGCGAGACTGCCTGGTATTGGATATCGCGACCGGAACCGGGGACCTTGCCTTGGGCGCCCTGCGTGATACGGGGTGCCGGGTTGTAGGGGTCGATCTGTCGACCGGGATGCTCGATCAGGCTGACCGGAAAGCGAGGCGATACGTGGATACGAACCGTTATTTTCTGATCAACGGAGACGCTACCGCCCTGCCCTTTCGAGATGAAATCTTTGATCGTGCTATGGTCGCCTTCGGGATACGGAACGTTGCCAGGCTCGATGCGTGCCTCGACGAGTTATTCCGCATCATCAAAAAGGGGGGGGTGATGGCGATCCTTGAGCTGTCCGTACCCCCAAACCGTCTGTTCAAAACGATATACTTTACCTATTTCAAATACATCCTTCCCGTGATTGGAGGTATCATTTCCGGAAGTACACAGGCATACCGTTACCTGCGAGATTCCGTCATAGACTTTCTTCCACCCGACGTGCTCTTAAGGCTCTTTGAAGAGCGGGGCTTTACGGTGCTCGAATCGCGCCCCTTTCTGATGGGCATCTCGCACCTCTACACGTTGCGGAGAGACCGGTAGGCCTACGCATCCGTCCAAGCGTTCTGTCTTGGACATGAAGGAGGTGTCTGCTTATGAAAAAATGGGTGATGATCATCGTCGGTGGTGTCATTATCATTATTGCCGGTTTCTTGGTGACCTTTCTCTTGAACCTCGGGTCTATTATCAAGACCGCCGTCAACATCTATGGTCCCGACATAACAAAGACGGAGGTCCGTCTGTCGGATGTTCATGTCGCCCTGCTTTCCGGGAGGGCCGAGATCAGGGGGTTCTATCTGGGAAATCCCGATACCTTTCGGTCACCGAAGGCCCTGGCGGTTGAGATCGTCTCCGTGGACGTGGCAGGGCGATCACTGACCGCTGATCCCATCATCATTGAGAAGATCGAGGTGATCGCCCCTGAAATCACCTATGAAAAACGGAGCGGAACCGACAACTTCCAGACCATCCTGAACAATATCAAAGAGAAGGCTGGCATAGAAAAGGGGGCTGGGGAGAAAACCGGGGGCACAGGAGCGGGCGAAAAGAGAGATGTGGAAACGGGAGAGGGGACACGGATAATCATACGGGATGTTCTCATCAGAGACGGGAAGATCACCCTGGCCACGGGCATGCTCGGAGGAGCAGGGATAACGGTACCGCTGCCGGACATCCATCTCACGAACATCGGTCAGAAACAGGGAGGTGCTTCGCCGGCTGAGGCCGCCGGGGAGATCTTTGCGGCGCTCTATGCAAAGATCACGGCCCCCGATACGATGCGTGCCATCGACAGCCACCTCAAGAAACTGGGATCGGCCGTAGATGAAACAAAAAGGACGGTGACGGGACGGGCCGCGACAGCGGGCGACGAGGCTGAACAACGGGTAAAGACCTTCGGGGACAAGATAAAAGGACTCTTGGGGGAGTAGGATCAGCCGGTCTGATTGTCGGTGCATCTCCTGATCGTGTGGAGGAGCCACAGGGCCTGCAGGGGGGTGAGTGCCTCCAGCTTTTCGATCAGGACATCCGCGTTTGTCTTGAACTGTGCACTGATCTTCTCACATTTTTCCACATCTTCCAGATCCCAGGCAAGGAGGGCGGGCCACTCCCGGATCCGTTCCGACTCGAACTCATCATTCTTGAAGACCTCGCGGAGGAGCGACAGCTCCTGTCCGGTAAAGCGCTCTTTCATCTCTTCACCGGTCATGGCGAGCAGGGCGTACAATGCTGTCAGATCCTCTTCAACGGCGGACGACAGGTCGCGTGCCTGCCGTGTGGCTATCCGCTCCAGGTGTTCCGGTATGTACACGTTGTGGTTTCCCATGGCCTTCTCCTCATCGGTACGATATATCGCGGTGCGGAGTGTAGCAGATCTCGCTGCTCATGGCAATGTGGGCTCGGACCTCAGGGCCGACAGGACTGGTGAGCCGGGATAGGGCTTCCATTCCTCTGGCAGCTGTTCTATACTTGGAACGTGACAGGGGGCCACTATGAAAAACGATGCAGATCAGGCGCCGTCCCCGCCGTACCGGATATTCGAGCATACGGCCGACCTCGGGGTGGAGATATGCGGGACGGACGAGAGGAATCTCTTCCGGAATGCCGCCCTCGCTCTCTCCGATATCATGACCGACAGGAGCCGTGTGCGAGGCAGGGAAGAGCGGGAGATCGTCGCCGAGGGGGGCGACCGGGAGGAGGTGCTGGTCAATTTTCTCCGAGAGATCCTGTATCTGTACAACGGTGAGGGGTGGCTGCTGAAGGAATGCGAGATCTCAGCGGTGGACGGTTTTCACCTGCGCGCAACAGCTACGGGTGAACCCTTCGCGCACGGCCGACACACAATGGATGTCGAGATAAAGGCGGTCACCTACCACCGAGCCGAGATACGCAGGAGCGGACAAGGGTGGACAGGGAGGATTATCTGTGATGTCTGATATCAGGATCGAGCGGCTTGATGCCTTTCGCTGGATCATACCCCCTACAGGGGGGATGCGCGTTCCCGGTATCATCTATGCCGATGAACGGATGATGCAGGCGATGGGCACGGATGAGAGCCCGAGGCAGGTCGCCAATGTGGCGCACCTCCCGGGGATCATCGGGCATTCGCTTGCCATGCCCGATATTCACTGGGGGTATGGGTTCCCCATCGGCGGCGTCGCCGCCTTCGACATGGATGAGGGGATCATCTCTCCCGGAGGGGTGGGGTATGACATCAACTGCGGCGTGCGTCTGATGGCGACCAACCTGCAGATCGGTGAGATCAAAGGCAGGCTGCGAGAGCTTGTCATCGCCCTCTTCAGGAAAATTCCCGCCGGTGTGGGCTCGGAAAGCACGTGCAAGCTTTCGGTGGCCGAAGAAAAGAGGGTATTGCGCCAGGGGGCCGTGTGGGCGATCGACCGCGGCTACGGGTCCGACGGCGATCTGCCCGCGATAGAAGACGGAGGGGCGATGCCCGGGGCGGACCCTGACTGCGTGAGTGACCGAGCCCTCGAGCGGGGGAGGAGGCAGCTGGGGACCCTGGGTTCCGGGAACCATTTTCTGGAGCTGGAGGTCGTGGAGGAGATCTTCGATCGACGTGTCGCCTCGACGTTCGGCCTGACTGCCGAAGGCCAGGTAGCCGTCGCCATCCACACCGGATCACGGGGGTTCGGGTACCAGGTATGCGACGACTATCTCGCCCGAATGGTCAAGCGCAGCGGCGCCTTGGATTTTCCCCTCCCCGACCGGCAGCTGGCATGCGCGTACCTTGCTTCGGATGAGGGGAAGGAGTATCTGGCCGCCATGGCCTGTGCCGCGAATTATGCCTGGGCGAATCGGCAGATCCTGATGCACTGGACGGCGCAGACCCTTGAGAAGACCCTCCAGCGCTCTCCGCGCGACATCGGGATGCGGCTGGTCTACGATGTGTGCCACAATATTGCAAAGGTGGAGGAGTTTGAAATAGAGGGCAGAAAAACAAAGGTGTGCGTGCACCGCAAGGGGGCCACACGGGCTCTCCCCCCCCGGCATCCCTCCCTGCCGGATCGGTATCGCGAGTCAGGGCAGCCGGTTCTGATACCGGGGGACATGGGGACCGGATCGTACGTCCTCGCGGGAACGGATAAGGCTCTCGAAGAGACATTCGGGAGTACCTGCCATGGCGCCGGGAGGGTGATGAGTCGTAGCAGGGCGTTGAAGGCGAGCCGGAACCGCTCGATCGCCGGCGAGATGGCCGATCGGGGGGTTATCGTCCTGGCTGCGGGCAAAAAGACCCTCAGCGAAGAGATGCCGGAGGCGTATAAGGACATCGAGGGGGTCGTGAATGTGGTCCATCGGGCCGGTCTGTCGACAAAGGTCGCGCGGCTCAGGGCCGTCGGGTGCATCAAGGGGTGAGGAGCTTGGCGCTTGACAAAACGGGAAATGTGATTAAACTGACCGGTACACTCTGAAGGGAGGGGACTATAGTGCCCGACATACAGATACCGCAGGATACCTATGATATAGTTATCGTGGGCGGCGGTCCCGGAGGGCTGACCGCGGGGCTCTACGCGGCCCGGGCCGATATGAAGACGCTGTTGCTCGAAGGGAACGCCCAGGCCAGCCAGATTACCATGACGGATATGATCGAAAACTATCCCGGGATTCCCGCAATCGGCGGGTTCGAGCTGAATGATACCTTCAAGAAACAGGCGGTCTCGTTCGGCCTCGAGGTGAAGTCGGAGCAGGTGAGTGGCATACACCGGGCGCAATCGGGAGATGTTGAAGGGTGGGAGGTTGTCACCGACAGCGGAGCCTATCGGACCCTTTCAGTCATCGTCTCCACGGGAGCGGCCTGGAGCCGGCTGGGGGTGCCGCGGGAGGAGGAGATGGTGGGCAGGGGCATATCGTACTGTGCTACCTGCGATGCCCCCTTCTATCGGAACAGAGAAGTCGCAGTGGTCGGGGGAGGCGATACCGCCGTCCAGGAAGCTGTCTACCTGACAAAATTCGCCTCGAAGGTTACCCTCATTCACCGGCGGGACCGTCTCCGTGCGACGGCCGTCCTGCAACAGCGGGCCTTTGCCAACGAAAAAATTGCCTTTGCCTGGGACTCCACCGTGGAGGAGATCCTCGGGGAGGATGGTGTCACCGGTGTCAGAATACGCAACGTCAAGGATCCCGACCGGCGGGAAGAGATCCCTGTCGAGGGGATTTTTATTTTTGTCGGTCTGGTTCCCAACACGAATTGTGTCAGAGAGGTTGTCGATCTCGACTCGGATGGCTATATTATGACCGACAATGACATGAAGACATCATCACCCGGCATATTCGCCTGCGGAGATTGCATCAGCAAGTCACTCCGTCAGGTGGTGACCGCCTGCGGAGATGGGGCGACGGCCGCGCACAGCGCCTCGCTGTATGTCGATGACGTCAAGGGACAGACATACTGATAGATATTTTTGATGGTTTCTTGAAGGGTCGGTCTCGTTGAGGAGCCGTCTGTAAAACCGTTATGTAGTATAAGGAGCAGCAATAATGCCAATCTATGAATATCGATGCACCCTCTGTGGGAAGGAATTCGAAATGATCCGGCCCCTCCAGGACGAGAACAAGGCGGTCGCATGCCCTGCATGCGGGAAGAAAAAGATTGCAAGGATCATATCTCTCCCCGCCGGATCGCATGGCTCCTGCCAGGCCTGTTCGGTATCGGGACCTTCCTGCTCCTCTACCTGAGGCTGATCTGTGCCCCGACGTGATCGGGGTTGACATATGGGGGTTCCGGTTGGTCGGACCTTCAGCGATGAAAGATGGATGCGATGGCCCGACTGGTCGGTTTCTGGCAACATATCCCGGAGCATATCAACCCGGCGTTTCTGGAAATAGGTTCCTTTCAGCTTCGTTATTACGGGCTCATGTATCTGGTCGCCTTTTCCGTTGTCTACTTCCTCGTTATCCACAGGATACGGAACGAACAGTTCGAGTACTCGAAGGAGACGATCCAGGACTATTTTGTATGGGCGATAGCGGCCTTGCTGATAGGGGCGCGGCTCGGATATGTCCTCTTCTACAACCTTGAATATTACCTGGCGCACCCCCTTGCCGTCGTCTTTCCCTTCGACCTCTCAGACAGATTCCGGTTTGTCGGAATCAGCGGCCTGTCATACCATGGCGGCCTTGTCGCCATTATCCTCGTCTCTATCTTCTTTTTTCGCAGGCATAAGATCAATTTCTGGCGGTTTGGGGACCTCTTCTGCCCGGCGATTCCCCTGGGATATACCTTCGGGAGGATCGGGAATTTTCTGAATGGTGAACTGTACGGTCGCGTCACGGATGTGTGGTGGGGGATGTATTTCCCGCTGGATCCGCTCCATGCCCTCCGCCACCCCTCCCAGTTGTATGAGGCCTTTTTTGAGGGGATCTTCCTGTTCGTGGTGCTGTGGTCTGTCAGGAAGAAGGCCTCCTTCAAGGGGCTCTTGTTTCCCCTCTACCTGATTGGATATGGGACGGTGCGGTTTGTGATTGAATTTTTCAGACAGCCCGATCCCCAGGTCGGACTTGTCGCGGGGATGTTCAGCATGGGGCAGGTGCTCTGCCTCGTCATGATTGTTTTTGGTATCGCTGTTGTTGGTATGAAGAAATGGGAAGGGAGGGTTGCATGAACAGGAGACTGGTGATCGTTGGAGGGGGTGCGGGAGGGCCATCCGCCGCTGCGGAGGCAAAGAGGCGAGATCCGTCCTTAGAGGTAACGATGATGGAACGGGGGGAATTTGTCTCGTATGCCGCCTGACCGATGCCCTATTACATCGGTGATGTAATCAAGGATTCGAAAAGGCTTATCGCGAGAACCCCTGAAAAATTTGAAGAAACGGGAGTGCGCGTGCGGCTCAACACCTGCGTTGAGGGTATTGAGGCCGAAAGGGGAGAGGTCCTGCTGGCGAAAGGTGAACGGATACCATACGATGCTCTCGTCGTAGCAACCGGAGCCGAGGCAACCCTGCCCGACATCCCGGGCACGAACCTGGAGGGGGTTTTCGTCCTGAAGAACCTGCGGGATGGCCTGAATATCAAGGAATATATCACAAACAATCGATGCCGAAAGGCGGCGGTCGTCGGGGCCGGGTTCATCGCCATGGAGATGAGCGAGGCACTGCAGTCCCTCGGCCTGGAGACCCGCGTCGTGTACCGGGGGGAGCTCCCGGTCAAAAAGTGGGACCCGGTCTTCTCCACCCTGGTGCTGGAGGAGCTGACGAGCAACGGCGTAATCTTCATGGCCCACCAGTCCCCGCTCGCTGTTGAAAAAGGTTCACGGGCGCGCCTGTCCCTCGTGACAGACAAGGAGGCGATAGAAACGGACCTCATCATCTTTGCCCTCGGTGTGCGGCCTGACACGAAGCTGGCGCGTGAGGCGGGCCTCGCCATGGGAGAGTCAGGTGCTATCAAGGTGAACCACTCGCAGCGCACCTCGCGGGACGAGATCTTTGCCGCCGGTGACTGCTGTGAATCGTATCACCGGGTGAGCAGTCGGTGGGCGCACATCCCCCTGGGGGATGTTGCGAACAAACAGGGACGGGTGGCCGGACGGAATATCGGCGGACACCCCACGACATTTCCCGGCGTTGTTGGGGCTCAATCCTTTAAGGTGTTTGGCCTGGAGGTGGCCATGACCGGTCTTGACGAAAGGGAGGCACAGCATAGCGGATACGCCCCCGCAGGCACCGTCATCTGGGGCACTCCGGTGGCGCGTTCCATGGGTGGGGGGCAGAGACTGGGACTCAAGCTGATTGCGGACACGACATCGGGAAAACTGCTGGGCGCTCAGGCGGTAGGGCAGGGCGGAGCGGTAAGCCGTATCAACACCCTCTCGGCCTGTATCTGGTCGGGAATGGGGCTTGACGAGATCGGCTACATGGATCTTGCCTACAGCCCCCCCTTCGGCGGGGCCTGGGATCTGATTCATATAGCGGCCCAGGTCTTGAAGAAGCAACTGTAAAGGCTGGGTGCCTGAAATCAGTTCTCACGCCGTATCAATGCACCGGTTTGCCTGTGCGGCCCGAGTCTCGGCAGGGGTAATGGTATTTCAACCAGCTGAAAAGCATTGACAATGCCATGCAAATATTTTACTTTCCTTGAATATTTTCCCTGAAAGTAAGGAGGATCATACGCGTACCCGAAAGGAGGGCACTAGCATGAAGAGAATTTTTTTACCGTTCGTTGTGCTGATCGTCGCTCTGTCGATGGTCTTTGCCGGTCCGGCATGCGCACAGCAGAAAAGTTTCTTTGCCATTGCCACGGGTGGTACGGGAGGCACGTACTATCCGCTGGGGGGCGTTCTGGCGCAGGCCCTGTCAAACAAGATACCGAACATTATTATCACCGCCCAGTCGGGCAACGCATCCGTCGCGAACTGCAATCTCATAAAAAGCCATCAGATCGAGTCGGGATTCGTACAGAACAATGTCGCCTACGCGGCATATAACGGGGTTGCGCAATTTGAAGGGAACCCCGTTACGAATCTGAGGGCCATAGCCTCTCTCTACCCGGAAACGATTCAGATTGTTGCCCGGGAGGGGGCCGGTATAAAGAGCGTGGTCGACCTGAAGGGGAAAAAACTGATTCCGGGAGACCGGGGAAGCGGGACCGAGGTGGATTGCAAGGCGGTTCTGTGGGGGCTCGGGCTGACCTATGATGATTTTGACAACGTCGACTGGCTCAGCTTTGCCGGTGCCGGGCAGAGGCTGAAAGACCGGCAGGCCGACGTGGCGTTCATTACGGCCGGGTGGCCGACAGCTGCCATAACGGAGCTGGCCACGACATCGGACATTACCCTCGTTCCGCTGGATGACGAGACGATAGCGAAGATCATCAAGCAGTATCCCTTTTACGCGAAAGTCACCATCCCGGCGGGAACCTACAGGGGGGTGGATGTCGATACCCCGGCCATCACCACGATGGCCCAGTGGGTGGTTGATTCCGACGTTCCGGAGGAGATCGTGTACCAACTGACCAAGGCCCTGTGGGACAAGGGGACATTTGTCCTGCGCAAAGCGGGGGACCAGGCTGCCGAGGCGCCGAGCGGCGCTGAAATTATGGCGAAGGCCCATGCCAAGGGGAAGGATGTTACCCTCAAAACGGCGCTTGATGGTGTGGCGATTCCCCTGCATCCAGGTGCGGCGAAGTTCTATAAGGAGAAGGGCATGTCTCAGTAGGGGAACCCTGCTATCGTGAGGAGGTACCCGGGCACCTCTCGAGGTGCCCGGGCTCGTATGGAAAAGAAAAGGGTAATCATCGTTGCTTCTCTTGCCGCCCTTTGTTTCTCTCTCTTTCTTCCCTGTCATGTGTTGCGAATAGAGGCAGCAAGGGAACACCAGACGGTATTCATCCATAGAATCCGGCCGGATGACACCTTTTCGACCACCTATATCCATTCGGTTGAGCGGTCACCGGTCCGGGAATATTTCAGGGTCGACCGGGATTTCAGGATCGTGCTCTATGAAACGCACTTCTCTTCCTGTAATACCGGTCTTCCGACCACCCTCTCCGGAGATGAAAAACTCTACAACGATGGAGACCACCTGCGGATATCCCATATGAACAGGGTCGTGCCGGAACTTGATCTCTGGGTCAATGAAAAATACGACAACAGGCTGCAGCTGGGAGAGGACACGATCCTGCATCTCCCGGCTCTGGCGGGAGACACACTCCTGAGGGTGACCATAGAAAAGGTACCAGTATTCAAGTTTATATATCTGAAAGCAAACAGAGCTCAATAAAGGAGTCGTCATGGCATTGCAGGAAACCGCAGCGACCTCCGGGCACGTGGGGATGCTTGAAAAGTACGACCCGGAACTCCGATTCCGTCAGCTTGCGGGCATTACCCTGAAGCTTGTTTTTTTTATGACGCTGGTTCTGTCGATTTTTCATATCTATACGGCCGGGTTCGGGGTGTTTCAGGAATGGAGACACCGGGCGTTTCACCTGGCGTTTGTCCTGCCCCTTGTATATTTCCTCTATTCGATACGAAAGGGGAGGGGGCGGGAGGCAAAACACCTCGTCTATGACATCGTCTACGGGGTTATCGGGGCATCCATCGTGAGCACCCTTTTCCGCGAGATCACGGATCTTTCCGGATATGCCACGACTGTCCTTTTCGTGGTTTCGCTTCTGTTTATCATCTACTTCAAGCGCAGAGAGTTTCTGTCGAACCGGGTCTTTGTCTATGGCGACTTCGTGATTTTCACGCTGATGATCGGGATCCTCCTCTGCGGCGGCAGTTTCGTTCTGAAGACCATGCATCTGGGTGAGGCCTTTCAAAACTCTGGAATCTCTCTTCTGTTCTGGAGCGTTTTTCTCTTTGGTGTTTTTTTCAGCACGATCGTCCTCTTTGCCCTCCAGTGGATCCGGGCGGTCTTTGCCATAGTACGGCGCGGAACATTCGGCTATACGCAGGATCATATTCCCTATTTTGATGTATTTTTTGCAATCCTTTCCTCCTTTATCTCCGTTTACATATTCCTGGAATTCAACAGCCTGGTGATACGCGCAGGACTTCCGCTGAAGACGGATGTCGTCGTGGGCGCCTTTGCCATGCTCCTGGTCCTTGAAGGAGCCCGGCGAAGCATTGGTCCCCCCCTTCCCATTATTGCCCTCATCGTCCTCGTCAACTGCTATCTGGGGCCCTATTTTCTCGATATCCCGGGGCTCAGCTTCTTCGCGCACCGGGGATACTCGATCGAACGCATCATCGAGCACATGTACCTCGGCACGGAGGGGATATTCGGCATCCCGCTCGGGGTTGTTGCCACCTTTGTCTTTCATTTCGTCCTCTTCGGGATCTTCATTTCAAAGACGGGTCTGGGGCAGCTGTTTATCGATCTCGCCATGGCCCTTGCGGGCGGCACCGTCGGAGGACCGGCCAAAGTGTCAGTTATTTCAAGTGGTTTCCTCGGTTCGATCAATGGAAGCTCCATAGCCAACACAGTCACGACGGGGGCCTTTACCATCCCGCTGATGAAGAAGGTGGGGTATTCTCCCCGCTTTGCGGGGGCCGTCGAGGCGGCATCGTCAACGGGAGGACAGCTGATGCCGCCGATTATGGGGGCGGCCGCCTTTATCATGGCCGAGTTTCTGGGAATCCCCTATGTCAAAATCGCCGCCGCGGCCATTGTCCCGTCATTCCTGCACTTTTTTGCCGTGGGTACCATGGTTCATTTTGAGGCACTGAAGCAGGGCCTCAAGGGGCTGCCCCGCGAAGCCCTCCCGCGGGTCGGCACCATCCTCAAGGAGCGCGGGCTTCTCGTCGCCCCCCTCGCGGTCATTGTGTATCTCCTTATCGCGGGGAGTAGCCCGTTCCTGGCGGCCTTCTGGGGAATCATCTTCTCCGTTGCGATCGGCCAGATCCATCGACGGACCATGCCGCTCCTGGTGACGATCCTCCTGTCGACCCCCTGTGTCCTGATGAGGATGAATCCCCTTCACGATTCTGGCCTCTCCCTTATGCTCTGGGGGGGGGTCGGTGCGGCAGGGCTTCTGTATCTCCTTCGCAAGACCGATCTCATCTCTTGGCTCGTGGGGATCGCGACGACCGCCGTGCTATCGGTCTTGCTCTATTGGAAGATTGAACCCTCTCTGTGCGCGTTCTGGGCACAGATGGCTGTGATCGGGGTCGGGGTCTTCTACAAGGAAAGCAGGATGCGAGTCCCCGATATCCTGGACACGCTGGAGGCGGGGACAAAAAATGCGCTTGCCATCGGGGCAGCGTGTGCCTGCGTCGGTTTTATCGTTGGCGCCACAACGCTGACAGGTCTCGGACTCAAGTTTGCCGCCGCCGTCATTGAGCTCTCCCATGGGGTGGCAGGGTTCGTCAGTGCTCTTGATATCATGCACCTGATGACCCTCGACGGCATCACGCTCTTTTTCACCCTTATCTTCACCGCCATATCCTGCTTTATCCTGGGGATGGGGATCCCGACCACAGCGCAGTATATCATCGCCTCCATGATTGCGGCCCCGGCGCTCTTGCAGTGGGGGATCCACCCCTTGGTCTCGCACATGTTCGTCCTCTTTTATGCCGTCCTTGCCGATGTTACCCCTCCCGTTGCGCTTGCCGCATACGCCGCATCCGGCATCTCCGGCGGTGATCCCTTCAGGACAGGCTTCACCGCATTTAGCCTCTCGATGGCAAAAGTCTATGTCCCTTTCGTCTTCGTCTATTCCCCCATCATCCTCTGGCTGCCCGCCCTTCTGGACCCCAGCGTCTCATTCGACTATCTCCGTTTTACGCGGGTATTTGTCACGCTAGTGCTGGGGGTTATAGCCCTCGGAGCTACCGTGATCGGATATCTCAGAACGCGCTCGACGCTCGTGGAACGGGTGCTGTCAGGGATTGCGGCCTTCTGTCTCTTTACTCCGGAAGGGTACACCGATGCGGTGGGATTGGTTCTCCTCGTCTCTGTTTTTATGATCCAGGGGAGGAGAAAAGGTGTCGCACAAAAGGATGGAGGAGTATGACAATGTCTAATACCGTGGTACGGGTGGTACAGTATGGACTGGGACCGATCGGCAGTGCCATGGCGCGGCACGTTATGGAACGCGACGGTGTGGAACTGGTCGGAGGAGTGGACATTGACCCGGAAAAGGTAGGGAGAGATATCGGTGACGCGGTAGGATCTCGCGCCCCGGCAGGGATCGCCGTAGCCAGAAACCTTGCCGAGGTGCTGGAAAAAGCACCGGCGGATGTGGTATTGCATACCACCGGATCCTTCTTTGATCTGTTTGAGGATCAGATCGTGGAAATTCTCGGGGCAGGGCTGGATATTGTCTCGACTTCTGAGGAGCTCTCGTTCCCCTGGCTGGCCCACCCAGAGGCCGCCGCCAGGATCGACGCAGCCGCCCGGCGGGCCGGGAAGACGGTACTGGGAACGGGGGTCAATCCGGGGTTCCTGATGGATACCCTCCCCCTTCATCTCACCGCCCTCTGCCAGCGGGTGGATCGCATTGATGTGACGCGCCGGATGAACGCCTCCGTGAGGCGCGGTCCTTTTCAGGCAAAGATCGGTGCCGGGATGATGGTGGAAGCCTTCACGGCACAGATGAAGAAAGGACGAATGGGACATATCGGACTCTCGGAATCGATGGGGATGGTCTTCGACACGCTGGGGAAAACTCTGGCACAATATGAATCCGGTGTCGAACCGGTCGTGGCCGACTCCCCGATTACAACCGATTACTGTGCGGTACAACCCGGGCAGGTAAGGGGTCTCAGACAGGTGGCACGCGGCTACACGGATCAGGGCGAATTTATGACCCTGACCTTCATAGCCGCCCTGGACGAGGAAGAAGATGGAGACACCATCCGGATTACCGGAACCCCGGATCTGGAGATCAGGTTGAAAGGAACCAATGGCGATATCGCAACGGTGGCCATCACGGTCAATGCCGTGCGGCGTGTGTGGGAAGCGCCACCCGGCCTCGTCACCATGCGTGATCTGCCAATCGTAACCATCTGGTAGGGGTGTGTGAAGAAGAAAGGCGTTATATATGAAACAATTGATCGATCTGTCAAAGGAAGAACTGCTCGAACGAATATGGAAAACGGAACCCAGACTTAAAAGGATTCTGTGTGATGCAAAACACGTGGAAGAGGCGCGGTATGTCCTGTTTGATTATCTGGACCGTTTCAGAAGAGATCTGCACAACATGAAGTCGTACACCCTCTTTGCAGATCTGACCCCCGTTGAGAAGAGAACGGCCCGGGAATGTATCCGGGTGCTTTCCAATACGATGCGGACGGAAAATGAGTATCTGACCCAGGCCTCGCCCCTGCAGATTTTCTATGACCTTGCCCGGGGTAAAGAGGGAGTCCTTGATGGGGTGAGCGAGGGATTTTTGATGGAATACCTCGCACTGCTCAAGGGGATCAGGGGGCAATACGGCAAGCACTCACACTACCATGAACTCCCGGAACCACAGGAAGAACGCCCCGCCTCCATTGAACGATCCGAGCAGCTGGACGACTACGCGGCGATGATGAGAAAGTTCTTCAAACGGTATAAAACGGGGCTTGACCCGAAACTGGTAAACCGGAGAAAGAAGCTGAAAAAGAAGATCCTGCGCTCTTTCGGGGCCACAAAGGAAGACTGGGACAATTATAAGTGGCATCTGAAGCATATCATCAGAGATGTTGAGACCCTCTCTTCCCTCGTTACACTGAGTGACGATGAACGAGAAGGGTTGCGAATGGTGAAGGAACATCATATTCCCTTTGAAATAACACCGCACTACCTGTCCCTTTTTAATGAAGAACGGCCCTCGTCCCATGATCGGGCCATCCGCGCGCAGGTGATCCAGAGCCCCCGGTATTGTGCCAATATCCTCGCCAACCAACGGGCCGCGGGGGAGGATTTTATGGGGGAGCGGTGGACGAGTCCGATGGACGGGATCACGCGCCGGTATCCTCAGATTATCATCATGAAACCCTTCAATTCATGTCCCCAGATCTGTGTATACTGCCAGAGAAACTGGGAGATAAAGGAGATGGACGATAACCCGCTGATGCCCCGGGACAAGGTGGCCGACATGATCCGATGGGCCAGGGAGGACAAAAATCTCTCGGAAATCCTGATAACCGGCGGCGATCCCATGACACTCAATAACACATACCTTGACTGGCTCATCGGAGAGATCGCGGCGATTGATCACGTGGACCGGATACGGATCGGGACCAGGACGCTGGTAACCCTTCCCCAGAGGATCAATGACGGTCTGCTTGCCATCCTTGAGAAATACCACGAGTGGGGGAAGCGGGAGATCGCCTTGGTGACCCATTTCGAACACCCGACCGAACTGTGCCCGGAGGTCCTGGCTACTGTGAAAAAGATCAAGAAGCTGGGGATCAATATCTACAACCAGCAGGTCTTCACCTACTACAACAGCAGAAAATTCGAGACGGCCTTTCTGCGCAAGGCCCTCAAAGGCTCCGGGATCGATCCCTACTACACCTTTAACTGCCAGGGGAAGGATGAGACCGTCGATTTCAGGGTCCCCATAGCGAGAATACTGCAGGAACGCAAGGAGGAGGCACGGCTCCTCCCCGGCCTTGTCAGGACGGACGAGCCGGTCTTTAACGTGCCGCGGCTGGGGAAATCACACCTCAGGGCGGGGCAGGACCATGAGGTGATCATGATCCTGCCCGACGGGCGCAGGGTATACGAATTCTATTCGTGGGATACAAAGCATGCAACGGCCAAGGACTACCTCCATACGGACGTGTCCCTGTATGATTATTTCAAGAGACTGCAGAAAGATGGTGAAAATGTAGGTGATTATCTTGCCATGCTCTATTATTTTTAGGAACGCCGTGTCTGATGCCTCATGCATCAATTGTGGAGCGGAGGTATCTCTTTGCGAGTTCCGTGTGTAAGGTGTCCCCAATCTTCAGGCCGAGGTCGATAAACCCGGGACCGTACTTTCTGCCGGTAGCGGTCCGGAAGGTCTCTCGGATCTTGTGTAAAGAGTTCAGACCCGAAGGAAAGTAGGACAGCAGGGTGTGCATAGAGATGTCCCGGATATCCGCTATGTCCCAGAGCATCTCCGTAAAATTATCGGGTCCCCACCGAAACTTGTCGGCGTCGTACAGGGCATCGGACAGGAGTTGCGCCCTCGGGTCGGCAAGAGGTGTGCAGGGCTGAAATGCCTCATGGTTTCGTATCGCACAGACCACGGCCTCCCGTTCCGTGTCCGTGAGATCAAACACCGTGAGGAGCCTCCTCGCCTCTTCGGCCCCCTGCCGCGCGTGATCCCTGCTCGATCGCCGTATATCGTGCAGGATGCCGGCTATGTGAGCCAGAGAAACCTGACGCTTGAGGTCTTTCCCTTCTCCGGAAGATCGATCTTCGATCAGGATGATGGCCCCTGTGTCTATGGCAACCTTTCGCGCGTGTGAGAGGCCATGACCGGAGACGTTCGCCCTGTCTCTGAGTATCCCGATGCACGCCCGGACCGCCGAATCATTCTCCATCAGGCGACACGATGTGTCGATCTGCTCCTTCTTCTCGCGGTAAAAGAGGGGGGTGCCATAGGCGGCGGCGATTGTTTCAGACAGGCCTTTTGCCTCTGAGAGGATTTCTGTATCCATGGAATTGTAGCTCCTCCTGCTCCGGGGAATGGTTCCCCGTTTGCTACCTCTTTCCTACGAACAGGAGCGGAAAGACGATGTCGCTGACACAACAGGGGATCACGACGGCAACGAACAGAAATATGAAGACGACCAGATACGACAGCCAGTTCACGGGACCCCCTACGGCCATGAGGACATGAAAGAGTGATGCCCAGGTGCTCAGGAGGACATGCCCCGCGTGGGGGAACTTTGTGGACGGGCGAAAATAAGCTATAGCGATCCCCAAGAGGGCCAGGGGGTTAATCAGCCACCATTTTTCGATAAAGCCGATGTGTATACCCCTGTTCGGCATATTGAGCATGGCTTCACCGAGGTAGGGAATCAGGGAATCACTGATCGTGGCAATGCCGACAGAGCCGACAAAGCCGATGACCAGGAGCGACAGAAGGGAGTACCGTCCCGCTCCGGATTTATACATTCGATACAGGGACGTTGTGACAAGGGCGCTGAGAACGACGTGTATCGGGTGGAGAACGTAGAAGACGGTAAAGGCGGTCCGGTGGGATATATTCTGTAGGAGTATCATGATCACGATGCCGGTCAGGGCACCGAACAGGGTAAAAGGGGCATGATTCTTCAGTTCTTTCGCTATCTCGCCGACCATGGTTTCTCTCATCAGCAGGTGTTTGTGTGCGGGAATCACTGGTCGATTATCGCAAATACGGTGCACATGCAAGCCCTTTATGCAAAAAGGGTCGAGAGGCGCGGCGTACCCTGTTGCGCCCAAGTGGGGATCAGGTTATAATCAGCGCCATACGCTGGAACACAATACGAAACGGGAGCACTAGATGGCAGACAAATCCTACGGATTCGAACTCTTACGGAAGCGATACATCAACGAGTTGAAAACAGAGGCGAGGTTGTACCGGCATATTCAGACAGGCGCCGAGCTGTTGTCCATGATCAATGATGATGAGAACAAGGTGTTCGGTATCACCTTCCGCACGCCGCCGCGCGACTCCACCGGCGTGCCCCACATCCTGGAGCATTCGGTTCTCTGCGGTTCCCGCAAGTATCCGGTGAAGGAACCCTTTGTGGAGATATTGAAGGGCTCGCTGCAGACCTTTCTGAATGCGTTCACCTATCCGGACAAGACCTGCTACCCGGTGGCAAGTCAGAATATCAAGGATTTCTATAATCTTATAGATGTCTACCTCGATGCGGTCTTCTATCCGCGCATCACGCCCGAGATCTTTCAGCAGGAAGGGTGGCACCACGAGATGGAGGAGCCGGGCGGACCCCTTGTGTATAAAGGAGTGGTCTTCAACGAGATGAAAGGGGCGAATTCCTCCCCGGACAGGCTCCTGGCAGAGTATTCGCAACAGGTGCTGTTCCCCGATACGACGTACGGACTGGACTCCGGAGGAGATCCCGCGGTGATTCCCGAACTGACCTACGAGCAATTCAGGGATTTTCACCGTCGGTACTATCACCCCTCCAATGCGCGTATCTTCTTTTCCGGTGATGACGATCCCAGCGAGCGGCTCCGGCGCATCGACGAATATCTTGGTGAGTTTGAAAAGACGGACATCGATTCGACGGTATCGCTGCAACCCCCCTTTGGCAAGCCCCGGCGTGTCGCGCGCTCCTTTGCCGCCGCCGAGGCCGTCGGGAGCATGATGACCGTCAACTGGGTACTGGGTGAAACAACGGATGCCGTCACCAACATGGCACTCAACATCCTGAGCTACATCCTTCTCGGGACCTCCGGGTCGCCCCTGCGCAAGGCCTTGATCGAATCCGGTCTGGGAGAGGATATTACCGGAGGGGGGTTGGAGGGAGAGTTGAGGCAGTTGTTCTTTTCCGTGGGGCTGAAGGGGATCACGGGGGGGAGGGAGGATGCCGTTGAGGCGCTGGTACTGGAAACCCTGGAGGGGTTGGCAACTGGTGGGATCGATCCCCATGCGGTGGAGGCGGCATTCAATACCATAGAATTCGGCTTGCGTGAAAACAACACAGGCAGCTACCCACGCGGCCTGGTGCTGATGCTCAGGGTGATGACCACTTGGCTGTATGATGGCGATCCCCTCGCGCTGCTCTCCTTTGAGGCTCTCCTGTCGGAAATCAGGGCCCGTATCGGGTCGGGAGAGCTGTTCTTTGAGGGATTGATACGGAAATATTTTCTGGAGAACCCACACCGCAGCACTGTTGTCCTGAAACCGGACCCGAACCTGGAAAGCAGGGTGGAGGCGGCGGAAGAGGAGCGGCTCCGTGCCGTTCGGGATGCGGCGAGTCCGGAAGAGTTGAACCAGATCTTTGAAAACACCGAGCGGCTCAAGAAACTCCAGGAGACACCGGATTCGCCTGAGGCACTGGCAACCATCCCGGCCCTGCGAATTGCCGATCTGGACACGAAGAACAGGACGATCCCGATCACCGTCCTGAATGAACGGGGCGCCACGGTGCTGTACCATGACATAGCCACGAGCGGGATCGCATACATCGAGGTCGGCCTGAATCTGCGCGTCCTCCCCCGGAGGCACGTTCAGTATATTCCCCTGTTTAGCCGGGCTCTTCTGGAGATGGGCACCCGCACGGAGGATTATGTCTCACTCTCTCAGCGGATCGACCGGAAGACGGGGGGGATTCATCCGTCGCTGTTTGTGTCGGAGGTCAAGGACACCCAGAGCGGGGCGGAGGCCAGACTCTTCCTCTGTGGGAAGGCGATGGTGCCGCAGACGCACGACCTCTTCGCGATTCTCAGGGACATCCTGATGGATGTCAGGCTGGACAACCGGGAACGCTTCAGACAGATGGTCCTGGAAGAAAAGGCCCGGCAGGAACAACAGATGATTCCCAGCGGGCACCAGATCGTCAATCTGCGCTTGAGGGCGCATTTCGGCGAGGCCGGTCGCCTGTCTGAACGGCTGCACGGGGTGAGCTACCTCTTCTTTCTGCGCGAGCTTGTCGACCGGATAGAGAAGGACTGGGCGTCCGTTCACGCCACCCTTGAGGAGATACGGAGTTTCCTGGTCAACCGTGAGGCCATTCTCTTTAATATTACGGTTGATGAGACGGGGTGGAAGCAGATACGGCCGCATCTTGGCGGCTTTATCGGTGATCTGCCGGCCGAACCGTCTCACGCGGGGGATCTCCTTTCGAGAGAGCCTGCGGGGGAGATCGAGATCCCCGAACATGAAGGGCTGGTTGTGCCCTCTCAGATCAACTATGTGGGAAAGGGGACGGATCTGTACCGGGAAGGGTATACCTATCATGGCTCCGTCAAGGTTATCACCCGGTACCTCCGGACATCCTGGCTGTGGGACCGGGTGCGGGTACGAGGGGGCGCATACGGTGCGTTTTGTAATTTTGATAAGTTTTCCGGCGTCCTGACCTTCCTCTCATACCGCGATCCGAACCTTCTCAAGACTATCGAGATATTTGACGGCACGGCCGTCTTCCTCCGAAACGGAACGTTGAGCGGTGATGAGCTGAGGAAGGGAATCATCGGCGCCATCGGGGATATGGATACGTATATGTTTCCGGATGCCAAGGGGTATGCCTCGATGCTCCGCTATCTGACCGGGAACACCGAAAAGGATCTGCAACAGGTCCGGGATGAAATTTTTTCCACGACGGCAGCGGACTTCAAGCGATTTGCAGATGTCCTGGATACCGTGGCGCTTCGTGGATTGGTGAAGGTCCTGGGTTCTGAGAGTGCCATCGGGGACGCCGCTGGCAGTGCAGTGCCGCCGCTGCAGGTGGTAAAAGTGTTGTAGCCCGAGGGGCGTGAACGATGCACCCTGCGCCACGGGCGGACCGTGGAAAACGGATATCACATCTACTATTCTGATGAACGGGAGATCTTGCATGGCCTATCACACAGAAAAAGAACCCCCTGTTAATGGAAGCATCAAACGGCCGGCATGGTGGATTCAGATAACCATTGTGAGCATTACCGTGATTGCTGTCGGCATAACGACCTTTCTCGGAATCCGGACGTACGGGACAACCCGCCACACGGCCCTCGAACAGTTCAATCAGCACCAGCTGATCCTCGCCCATTCCGCCGCCGCCGGGATCGAAACCTATTTCAGCGAGGTCAAGGCAGCGCTCGTGTCGGCCACGAAGGTAAAGGCCATACAGGACATGACCGAGAATTCCCTCGAATATATGCAGAACATGTACCTCGGTTTTATCCCCAGGACCTCTATACGGCGTCTTGACGATGAGGGGGTGTTGCGTTTCATCTACCCCTCGGATGGCTGGCGCGGCAATTTGCGGGGCAGAGATTACAGTGAGGAGGAGTATTTCCGCAAGGCACAGGAGAAGGGGCGCGTCGTGTTATCCGGGATAACCACCAATGAGATTGGCGAAAAGCGCATCAGGATGTCAGCACCCGTCTATGTGCCGGATCCCCGGGCGGGTGAACACAAAAAATTTGTCGGGATCCTGGTTGTTTCCTTCGATCTCAAGGCGATAGCCGATATCTTTATCTCGCCAATCAAATCGGGTGAAACAGGATATGCCTGGCTGATGGATCAGAATGGCTACTTTCTCGCCCATAACGTGGATACCTTTGTAGGACAGGATGCCTTCCAAATCCGGGAAAAAACAAATCCCGAGCTGTCATATGAATCGATCAATGAGATCCAGCAGAAAGTAATGGTCGGGGGTGAGGGGATCGGCCGGTACCTGTCCGGCTGGCACAGGGGTAAAACGGGGCGTATCGAGAAACTCATAGCGTATTCCCCCATCCGTGTGATCGATCAGACCTGGTCAGCCGCCGTGGTCGCGCCGGTTAACGAGGTGGACAAAATCATTCGGGAAGCAGGCATCCAGGCCCTGAACACATTTACCTTCATCATCCTCTTTCTCATCCTTGCCGGCACCTTTTCGTTCCTTTCCGTCTACCGGTGGTCCAACCTCCTCAGGAGCGAAGTCCGGAAGCGGACGAAAGAGCTCCGAGAGACCACCGATTACCTGAATAATCTGATCCGGTGCGCCAACGCCCCGGTCGTCGTCCTCGATCGGCAGGGGATGGTTACCATCTTCAATGATGCCTTTGAACGGATGAGCGGAAGGACGGAAGATGAGATGCTCGGCGAGCCTCTCGACAGACTGTTCCCCGATGCCTCCCGCACCCAGGCATTGAAAAAGCTCAGACAGGCCCAAAGAGAGGGGCGGGATCTGTATGCAGAGGAGGGACTGATACGTCACCGGGACGGTAGATTGTATGTCGGGATGTGGAATTCCGCGAATATTTACTCTGATACCGATAACGCACTGATCGCCACTATCGTCCATGGAGAGGATGTAACGGAACGTAAGCAGGCGGAAGAGGCGCTCCGTGAGAGCGAAGAGCGCTACCGGACCGTCGTGGAAAATCAGGTCGAATTGATCTGCCGCTACACGCGGGACTGGAAACTGACCTTTGTCAATGAGGCGTACTGCCGGTATGCCGGAAAAACGAGAGATGAACTGCTCGGGAGGAGCTTTATGCCGTTCATCCCCGAAGGGCAGAGACGGGGGGTCGAACAGCACCATGAACGGCTGATGGATCCGGAGATCCAAGAGGCGCGGCATGAGCATCAGGGGATTGGTGGTGATGGGAACCTCAGATGGCAGCAGTGGATCAACCGGGCCATTTTTGATGACCAGGGGATCTTGGTAGAATATCAGTCGGTAGGACGCGACATAACGGAACTGAAAGAGGCGGAAGAGGCACTGCAGGGGAGCGAAGCGCAGTACCGGGGGCTCTTTGAGGGGGCCCCCGACCCCATCTTTCTCGCTGACATCGACACGGGGATATTGATTGATGCAAATCCGGCTGCTTCCGAGCTTGTCATGATGCCGCACGATGAAATCGTGGGGATGCATCACCTGCAGCTGTATCCCGAAGAGCTCAGGGAGGAGGTACACACACGGTTTACCCGGATCGGTCCGGAGAGCGGAAAACGGGTTGCGGAACGGGTCATCCAGCGCAGAGACGGAACACAGGTCCCCGTTGAGATTCGAGCACAGGCAATCAACATCAAGGGCACGGGTGTTATTCAGGGGATCTTCAGGGATATTACCGAACGGAAGAAGGCCGAACAAAAATTACGGGAAAATGAGGAACGGTTCCGGAAGATCTTCGAGGGGGGGGCCCTCGGGATGGCCTTCCTCAATCTCGCATACAAGTTTGAGCGGGTCAATGCGACCCTCTGTACCATGTTCGGGTATGAAGAGGACGAGCTGACGAATCTCACCTTTGCCGACATAACCCACCCGGACTCTGTTGAGCGGGATCTGCACAAGATGGCTCAGTTGTTGCAAGGCAAGATACCGTATTACAAAACGGAAAAACGATACATCAGAAAGGATGGGGTGTTTATATGGGGAAGCGTCACGGCTTCTATCATATATGACGAAAACGAGAAGCCTCTCTACTTTATTGTTATGATAGATGACATTACCGATCAAAAACAGGCGGAAGAAGCAAAGACACACCTCGATGCACAGCTGCTGCATGCCCAGAAGATGGAAGCCCTTGGGACTCTGGTGGCCGGTGTCGCACATGAAATAAACAACCCGGTGAATAAGATCATGTTTGACGTACCCCTCCTTCAGAAGGTCTGGACGGATGTGATGCCCATTCTGGAAGAGCACGAGAAGTCGGAACCGGAACGGAAGTATGGCGGCCTCACCTGGGATTTTCTGAGGGAAAACCTGCCACAGCTCATCTCTGATATGGAAATGGCCGCAAACAGAGTGGTCAAAACGGTAAATAACCTGAAGAGTTTTACCAAACAGTCGAGCATAACCGACAAGGCGGCACTCGAGATAAACACGGCTGTGCACAATGCCCTTCGGCTGATAGAGACAACCCTGCGCAAGTCGAACATCACCCTGGAGCTGAAACTTGCCAAAAAATCTCCCGAGATAGAGGGAAACCTCCAGAGCATCGAACAGATCATCATGAATATTGCCATAAACGCAATCCAGTCTATCCATCACAACAACGGCAGAATCAAGATATCGACCGGCCTTCAGAAAAGAAACGGCAAGGTGTCCCTTACCATTGCCGATAATGGTGCCGGGATTGATCATTCTATTATCGATAAGTTGTTTGATCCCTTTGTCACGACACGACAGACCGAAGGGGGGACCGGTCTCGGCCTGCCCATCACCTACAATCTGGTTGAGGCCCATGGCGGAGAGATAACATTTACCAGTAAAGAGGGAATAGGAACTACCTTTACCGTTACCTTTCCCGCACGGGGAGCATAGTTTCCAAAAAGGGATATGAGATGTACATGAATTCCGCACACAAAAACACAAGCCCGATCCTTGTCGTTGATGACGATGAGGGCCTGCTCCTGAGCATCAAGGCATCGATAGCCAGTGCGGGGATGCCTGAACCAGCCCTGATCTCGGATAGCAGACAGGTAATGGATGCCATACAAAACAACAGGTTCCGCCTGATCCTGCTGGATCTCATCATGCCTGATCCGGGAGGGATGAAGCTCCTGCAGCAGATCAAGGAGGTCTTCCCGGCCATTGAATGTATTATCATAACCGCTGTCGACGATGTCCCCTCGGCGGTTCAGGCCATGCAGCTCGGGGCCTATGATTATCTGGTGAAACCCATCAACAGTGAACGACTCATCATCGCCGTCACCCGTGCCCTCGAGCGATACAACCTCAAGAACAGACTGGCGCTTTTCGAACGGAGACAGAAATTCGCTGACCTCCAGAATCCGACCGCCTTCAAGGAGATCGTTGCCGAAGATCCGGCCATGGCCATGGTCTTTCATCAGGTCGAGGTCGTGGCGCCGACAGACTACAACCTTGTCATAACCGGTGAATCCGGCACAGGCAAAGAGATGATCGCCAGGGTCATCCACAGTCTGAGCACCCGCTCACCGGGTCCCTTTATCGCGGTCAACATGGCCTCCTTCAGTAAAACCCTCTTTGAGGACGATTTTTTCGGTCACGCCCGGGGGGCATACACCGGTGCCATCACGGACAAGAAGGGTTTTTTTGAGGCCGCCAGGGGGGGGACGCTCTTTCTCGACGAAATAGCCGAACTGGACCCCTCCCTTCAGGGGAAGATGCTCCGTGTCATTCAGGAACGGGAATTTTACCGGCTCGGCAGTACACAGGCGCGGGATGTTGATGTGCGGATCATCTCCGCCACCAACAGGGATATCAAAGAAGAGATAGACAAAGAGCGCTTCAGGGAGGACCTGTTTTACCGATTAAACATGTTTCATATTACGATACCCCCCCTCAGGGAACGCAAAAAGGATATCATCCCCCTGGCACTGCACTTTTTAAAGATACATGCCCGGAGCAACAACAAAGATATCCACTCTATTGATCCGGAGTTCGCGCAGTGTCTCCTGGGGCACACCTTTTCCGGAAATGTCCGGGAGCTGGAGAGTATCATTGCAAAAGCCGTCCTGATGGAGCAGAGTCCATCGCTCACCTCTGCCGCCGTTCGAGATCAGATGCCTATCTCATGTCCTTCTCCCCAGGGAAGGCAGGGAGATCCGATGACCCTTGCCGAGGTGGAGAAGGCTCACATTCTAAGGATCCTGGAGGCAACCGGCAATAACCGCACACAGGCGGCGCGGGCCCTCGGGATCGGATTGCGGACACTTCAAAGAAAACTGCAGGAATGGGCCGAAACAGAGACCACGTCATAATGGCATGAGGCATGTCGTTTTGACACCGCAGGCCAATCTCCCGGTATCAGGTATAAATATTCTTCACGCTTTCTTCGTTATGTCATTGTGACCATCCCGCAGCCATCGCCCGATCAAAGCCCCTTCTACAGGGAAGACTCCTCTAACCCTTCTGAATTTTTGTTGTTTACGATTTAAATTGGGGAGGGCACCGCGGTGGCACGATTAATGAAATAGCAACACTACAACGTTGACGTTGAAATGAATCAGATGGTGCTGTCAGCGTTATTATTCACTACATGTCAACAGTCGACGGTAGCAAAGGAGGTTTCGATTTGTCGGCATTTACCCAGGGGGATTGGGAAGGGATACAACCTCAAGGAAGTGACGGCGGTTTTCGCATGGTGGGTCTTGTTTCCTAATCCCCCGCACTATTTGTACGCGGGCACGCATGGTACCGGCAAGGGTCTATACAATGCAGAAGGAGCACAAACGATCGAAATCCGAAAATACCATCGCACAGCGGCAACTTGAAGAAGATGCGTTGCATATACTCAAGACACGACACAAGAGGCAGTATCGTTCACTACAAGAGATAGATTTAGTGGAAATTCTGAGGACCTTTTCTTCGGATGCCTGACGATTCCAGCTCAGATTTTCCCGGCGGTGGATGACCTTTATCCCCTCCTACTCATCCACCGCCCCCCCCTTGCAACCTGAGAGGTGAAACAGGTCATCTTCCGTACCTTTCAGTGTATATACAGACGGTGGCGGGTACAGCTCGCCACCGTTCTTTTTTATCCCATGCACGCCCCGCACTCGTGACAGAGGCCGCGTTATAGGTGCCGTAAACGAGGGCGAAGGATATGCCCCCGATGGCATGTTGCCTGGCGATTCAGGGTTCGTAATACACGGGCTTGCCCATCTCCGTAAAGGAGAAGTTGCGCAGGATATTGTGTCCATTGTAGTCGAGGATCCGCAGATCATCTTCCTGGCGCAGATCACCCATGACGATATCGAAATGCTCGCCGTATTTTTTCTTTACCTGTTCTATGGGCACCTCAGAGGCAATAAACTTTTTTATCCCCTTTGCCGCCAGCTTTTCCACAAAAGCCGGGTGGGTCAAGGACTCATACGAGGTCATAATGAGAATGGGCCCTGTTCCCGTGAATATGATGCTTGTTTTCATCCCTACAACCTCCTTCTCCGTCTGACGACAGGAGTGTGCAATGAACCATTGTCTCACCAATACACGAGATAAGTGTACCCGAAATCGTCTGTGCGCGCAATTCTCAAAAGCCCCCCGCGCATATCGGCCTACGATTTTTGTCTTGAAAAAGGAGGTGCTTTGGGATATTACCGGAACACATCCTGGGCGGTTAACTCAGTGGGAGAGTGCTACCTTCACACGGTAGAAGTCACTGGTTCAAATCCAGTACCGCCTACCATGAAAACCAAGGGGTTGCGGGCATTCCCGTAACCCTTTTTGGCTGGAGGTGATCACGTGTAGCGTGGCGAGTGAACGCCTCGAGAGTGACGAGGACCGATCGGCGAACTGGAGATTGTGGCCATACAACAGGGACGATCACGGTACAAAGGAGAGTGTAATGGAAACTTTTTTCGATATGGAGGCCCTCCCGTGGGAAGATCACCCCACGGTACGAAACGTTTCTATACAAAAAGTAGTAACGACGGGGCAATTTGGGAAAGAGAGCCCGTCCATACTCGTGGTGAAGATTCCGGTCGATGCGGAAGTTCCCGAACATATTCACGAAACGAGCGAAGATATCCTTTGTGTCCTGTCCGGAAAGGCAACGATGTGGATAGACGGCACCGGGAACATCACACTTCATCAAGGTGTCGTAGTTCGGGTCCCACGCAATACCAGACACCGGATATTCGGTGTGACCGATGAACTGCTGATATATGATGTCTTTTCCCCCGGTATTATGTGAGGAGCGGGGCCTCTCGTCTGTCTCATTCCCATTGCTTCGGCCTTGAGGAAATCAATACCATGAGCACCTGTCAAAAATGGTTTCTGGCCACCAGACCGTGGTCCTTCACGATGACAGCCGTCTCCATCAGCGTGGGGAGTGTTATGGGGTCGATGGGTGGCGGATTTTCGTGGCCCCTCTATCTGATCACCCTCGCCGGCGTGATCTTCATGCACGGCGCGGCAAACCTCTTTAACGATTACTACGATGTCCTGAGCGGTGTAGATACGCTGGATGTGTCAACTGCACAATATCGTCCTCACCCGCTGGCCGAAGGATCACTCACCCTCACGGAGGTTCTGATCGAAGCGCTGTGCCTTTTCGCGGTTGCGGCTGGTATCGGGATCTTCCTTGCCGCGACGAGGGGGTGGGTCATCTTGGCCCTGGCCCTGGTAGGGGCCTTTGCCGGCGTCTTTTATACGGCGCCGCCCTTCAGGTATAAGTATAGGGCATTAGGGGAAATTTCCGTCTTCCTGATGTGGGGGCCGCTGATGGTCGAGGGGGCATACTTCGTTCAGCGGCAGGCCCTGAGCCTGGATGCCCTGTGGGTGTCCCTCCCCTTCGGCGTCCTGGTTGCACTGGTACTCTTCGCCAACAATCTCCGGGACACTGCGGATGACCGGGAGAAGGGCATACAAACCCTGTCGATCATGACAGGTCCGCGGAAGGGTATATGGGTGTACGTAACTCTGGTCGCCTGCGCCTATGTATCGGTCATAGTGATGGCCTTTACTGGTCCACTGAATCCCTGGTCTCTGATGGTCCTCATATCGCTTCCGCTGTTTTTCACCCTGCTCCGGCAGATGATGAGCAGCCCGCCGCTGGACGCCGACGCGCAGACGGCGAAGCTAAACACGGCATTCGGCATCCTGCTCCTTATTTCTCTCCTCATCGGGAGACTGACAGGCTGACGCGATACGGCCTGAAACCGCGGGAGGTGTTACTGGTAACGGGTTTCCCGCAAATGTTGTCTGATTTTCGGCTTTTTTCTGATCAAGGGAGTCTGATATGAAACGGCCGGCACCGTCATGGAATCTGTTACTGGTAACGGTTGTCCTCGCCAATATACTCTGGTTTGCCACCTTTTACCTCACCTTCAGTACCTTCTGGATCAAGATCGCTGTCTCGGCAGCGTCGCTTGCCGCCCTCTCATGGTGGAGCCGGCCGATAGCAAGAGATCGGCTCCATATCGATGCGATGTCCCTGCTCGTCGGCCTCGTCTCCGCCGCGGTGCTGTATCTGATCTTTTGGGCCGGCAAGGAACTATCCTCGGCCCTTCTCCCCTTCGCGGAGCGCCAGATAGGGGGCGTCTACGAAAAGGGAGCGGGGACACCCCTGTGGATTGTTGTGTCCCTGTTATTGTTCGTAACGGGTCCCTGTGAAGAGCTGTACTGGCGAGGGTTTCTGCAGGACAGGCTCATGGAGCGTTTCGGGGGCCTCCGAGGCTGGCTTGTGACCACCGTGATCTACGCCGGTGTCCACCTGTGGTCATTCAATTTCATGCTGATCGGAGCGGCCGCCGTCGCCGGGGCCTTTTGGGGGGCTATGTACTGGCGCATCGGCAACCTGCTCCCCGTCATCATTTCTCACTCCCTGTGGAGCGCCGTCATCTTTGTCGTCATGCCGCTGTCCTGAAACCGGCCGGACATATCGTGGTTTTGGATAGCAATCAATGAGGTACGATACGATGGCATCCTGGATCGCCGCACAGCTGGCAGTCGCCCTCCACCTCGGCTTTGTCTGCTTCGTCGTGCTTGGTGGATTTATGGTATGGCGGTGGCGCTGGGTGGGTTTCCTGCACATTCCGGCCGCACTGTGGGGTGCGCTCATTGAGTTTCAGGGGTGGATCTGTCCGCTCACGCCGCTGGAGCGGTGGCTGCGGCAGGCAGCCGGACAGGCCGGATACTCGGGGGGATTCATCGAACACTACCTCCTGCCGGTTCTGTATCCCTCAGCCCTGAGCAGGGAGATCCAGCTATTGCTGGGTATCTCTGTTGTCGTTATCAATATCACGGCATATGGGTGGTTGATAGCCGGGGTTCACAGGCGGTCGAACAGAAATGCACGGAGCATTGAAAAAAGGCCTGATAGAGAGAGGGGACACCTCTCGTGAAAACCATTACGTCGCCGGTTGAAGTATGGTACAGTCCTTCCCGGTGTGTGCCCCGAACGGAATCCAGACAAGGAGATTCATGATGAAAAAATATATCGCAGGTATATTCTGTTTTTTGCTTCTGCTCTTCAGTGTCCAGGCCCCGGCGCAGGACACCGTCATGCAGGTATCGACGATCGACGCACTGGTCGCCGGGGTGTATGACGGCACGATGCCCTGCAGCGAACTGCTTCAGTACGGAGATTTTGGGATCGGGACTTTTGACCGTCTGGAAGGGGAGATGGTGGTGTTGGATGGGACGGTGTATCAGGTCAAGGCAGACGGGAAGGTCTACACGCCGGACGGGACAATGACCACCCCATTCGCCTCCGTCTGCCGGTTTGGAGCGGATCACACCTTCGATGTGCAGAAAAGTATGGATTTCAAGGCTTTGGAGGAAGCAATTGATGCGGCCCTCCCCAATAAAAACCTGTTCTACGCGATACAGATTACGGGAACCTTCGCATACGTGAAGACGCGCAGTGTTCCTGCTCAGGACAAGCCCTACCCCCCCCTCGCCGAGATAACCAGGCATCAGAGCGTCTTTGAAAAGAACAACGTTTCCGGGACCATCGTCGGGTTCAGATGCCCGGCATACGTCAAAGGGATCAATGTCCCCGGGTATCACCTGCATTTCATCAGTGACGATCGGACATGGGGCGGCCATATCCTTGCCCTTGAGACCGGTACTGGTGCCTGCGCTATCGACCGGTGTAACGAATTTTTTATGGTCCTGCCGACGGAAGGGGACGCCTTTCAGAAGGTCGATCTCTCAAAGGATCGTAGCAAAGAACTGCATCAGATCGAAAAATAGGGTGACGATTCTAAGACAGGGGAAACGGGTGCGAATGCAGGCGGCAATTTTTGACATGGACGGCGTACTGATCGACTCCGAGCCGCTCTGGCGGCGGGCTGAGAAAAAAGTCTTCGGGAGCGTGGGGGTCACCCTTACGAAGGAGATGTGCATCGGAACGATGGGATTGCGGCTGGACGAGGTCGTCGCGTATTGGTACCGGCGATTCCCTTGGACAGACAAGAGCCCGCGGCAGGTCGAAGAGGAAGTCCTGTCGACGATGCATCAGCTGATAACGGACGAAGGGAAGCCCCTGGGGGGGGTGCATGCGACCCTGGAGTACCTGCGGGGGGCGGATCTGATACTTGCCATCGCCTCGTCCTCCCCCTACAGCCTGATCGAGGCGGTTGTCGACAAACTGGGAATCCGTTATTGTTTCAAGGTCTTGTGCTCCGCTGATGAGGATGAGTTCGGGAAGCCCGACCCGGCAGTGTACCTTCGGACGGCCGATCGGCTGACGATTGCTCCCCGCGAGTGCCTCGTCTTTGAAGACTCACTGCTGGGGGTCCGTTCGGCGAAAACTGCGGGGATGACCGTCGTTGCCGTCCCCGCCGCCGATCAGTACGACGACCCGCGATTCGATGAGGCGGATTTCAAAGTGCGATCCCTTTCGGAATTTTCATTTGATTTAATGCGGACATAAAACCATGGAGTATAGTATAATACCTCCGCATAACCATGGCGAATCAGGTATTGCTGAGGCAGTAATCGGCAAAAGAAAGGAGGTCGCTCATGAAGATAAGCGCACGAAACACCCTGAAGGGTACCGTCAAAAGCGTCAAGGAAGGTGCGGTCAACAACGAGATCACCATTCAACTTGCCGGAGGAGAGGAGATCATCTCCATCATTACGCAGGCATCCAGCAATGCTTTGGGTCTCAAGGCGGGCAAGCCCGTCATTGCGGTCATTAAGGCTTCAAACGTTATGGTGGCGCTGGAAGACTGACAACCATGTGTGAACAACGGCATTCGAGCGGCCGGACATTTTCTGATGTCCGGCCGTTGCGAAGGGGCATATGGGCATAGATATCTGGACAGCTTTTGTTTGTGCGGCAACAATCCTGTTGATGATACCCGGACCGACGATCCTTTTGGTTATGAGCCAGGCGATTGCGCACGGTCGTACATCGGCGGTTCCCCTCGTTGCCGGTGTCGTGTTGGGTGACTTGACGGCAATGACGCTTTCTCTCCTGGGGCTGGGGGCCATACTATCGGCCTCGGCTGTTCTGTTCACCGTTCTGAAGTGGATTGGTGCCGGGTACCTCCTGTATCTCGGTGTCCATATGTGGCGTTCGAAGCCCGAGGATGAACGGTCCTCGCTTGCCTCAACGGACCGTTCCGGCGGGGCGCTTTTTAAGGGTGCGTTTATTGTAACCGCCCTGAACCCCAAAGGTATCGCCTTCTTTGTCGCGTTTCTGCCGCAGTTCGTCAATCCGGAGGGGTCGGCACCTCTCCAGTTTATCATCCTGGGGACCACTTTTTTGTTGCTGGCCGCCATCAACGCATCGTTATATGCGATCTTCGCGGGCAGCGTGCGCGATACAATGCGCAATCCCGCCGTCCGCAGGTGGTTTGACCGTTGCGGAGGGACGGTTCTGGTGGGCGCCGGGGCGCTCACCGCCGCCATGCAGCGATCACCATAGGTGGAGACTTTTCGCATGAACACCATTCGCTCCGCCCTGCTGTGGTTTGTCGGGGCCATTTACTTTTTTTTCTTTTTCCTGATTATTGCTGTCGGTCTTATTATCGGTGACTCCCGAACCATATACCCGGCGGTGCGCATCCTGGCTCGAATACAGCTTCTCATCGTGGGGCTGCGCGTTCAGGTGTACGGGCATGACCGCTTTGACCGCCGCCGCAGCTACCTGATCATGGGAAACCACGAGAGCCTGTTCGATGCCTTCGCCATCCCCACGGCCCTCCCCATGCACGCGGTGGGAATCGAGGCGGACTACCACTTTTCCATACCTCTGTGGGGCTATTTGACCAGAAAATGGGGGAACATCCCCATCACCCGCGAAAACCGTGCCCGTGCCATCAAGACC
>Ga0272441_10001157_pt1 | contig 56443 bp, 46 predicted proteins | sample SSMProp6N_FD_193582 | JGI IMG/M metagenome (GOLD analysis project Ga0272441, IMG submission 193582) | Marine sediment archaeal communities from Little Sippewissett salt marsh, Falmouth, MA, United States - SSM-Prop-6N | ecosystem: Environmental > Aquatic > Marine > Wetlands > Sediment ...
GAGCGCACAGGAAGGAGGCTTTTTTATGCACAATGTGGCCCTCCCCCCGGGGGGAGGGGGGGCAGGAAACAGAATGGATACCCGAAGAATAATTGTCGCCAACCCGGAAAGTAATTGACGCGGGCCATCATGCGCCAGTTCATGGGCGCCAGGCAGAACGATCCCGTCATCCGAAAGGCGGCAGTGTCCATCGGCGAAATGCAGCCCGGGTGGGACGTGACCATCATGCCCGAGCGCAAGATCCCCGCGCGCACCTATCCGGCCAGGACCATCCCCGCGCGGACCATCCCGGCCAGGACCATCAATGGCAAGACCTACCCCGAGGTCAAGATTCCCGAGCGCAAGATCCCCGCGCGCACCGTACCCGCGCGCACCATCCCCGCGCGCAAGATGTCTCGAAACGTCAACTTCTACTACTGGTACTACGCCACGCTCTGCATGTTCCAGGTGGGCGGGGACCACTGGAATACCTGGAACAAGAACATGAAGTCCACGCTGATCACCAACCAGCGCAAGGGCGGGCCTCTGGACGGGACCAACAAGGACGTTGACGGGTCATGGGATCCCATCGGCGGAGGCCACGTTTCCTACGGGGGCCGGGTGTTCTCGACCGCGCTGGGTGCGCTGACCCTGGAAGTCTACTATCGCTACCTGCCGTTGTACGCCAAGGACTGACCCGCAAGCTCGATCCCCGGAACCCCTGCCTTTGTTGTCAGCAAAGGTCCCGGGCGTATAATGCCCTCATGCGCAACCTGTTCGCCTTTTCGACCAACGCCTACACCCGCTTCAAGCTGCCCGCGGCGCTGAAACGCATACGCAGGGCAGGCTTCGGAGCCGTGGAGATTCTTGCCGACCGGCCGCACGCCTACGCGGGGGAGCTTACGGCCAGGAGCATTGCCGCGGTTGTGCGCACGCTGGAGCGCCTGAAGCTCGGGGTCAGCACGGTCAACGCCAACACCGCCTGCGGGTTCTTCAAGGACGCGCCACCCGAGCCGTTCTTCGAGCCCAGCTTCATAAGCCCGCACCCGGAGTGGCGCGGCTTCAGGATAGATTACACCCGTAAGGCCATCGACCTCGCCGCAGCCACCGGCGGCGCCGCGGTCACTGTCACCACCGGGCGCTGCCTGGGTGGCGTACCGCCCGCACGCGCTGAGGATCTGCTATTGCTCGCGCTTGAAGCCGTCCTGCTGCACGCCGAGCGTGCGGGCGGGGTCAAGGTGGCCATCGAGTACGAACCGGGCCTCTACATCGAAAGGGCCGATGAGCTCATGGCGCTGATCGACCGCGTGGGCCACCCGCTGCTGGGCGCCAACCTTGACCTCGGCCACGCGCTGGTTGCCGGCGACGGCGTCGGCGGCGCGGTAAAGCTCCTGGGGAAGCGCATCTGGAGCGTGCACGTGGAGGACCTTCAGGGCTTCAAGCACTACCACCTGCCGCCGGGCGATGGGGACTTCCCCTTCATTGAGGCCAAGAAGGCCCTGCATTCGGTGGGTTACAGGGGCCCCATCACCTGGGAGATCTACACCGCCACGGCCGACCCCGACGCCGCCGCCCGCCGGGCACTGCGCTTCTCGAAGCGCGAATGGCCCGGTCTCTAGCCGGTTCGCGCTTCTTTCTCGGCCTTGCGCAGCATATTGACGACGAAGGAGCTCTTGCTGCCGGTGTAGGCTGCGCGGTCGTTGGCGTACTTCCTGGCCTTGGCGCGCTTGAACTTCTCGTAGCGCCTGGCCTCTTCGGGGTGCGCGCGCAGATAGTCGCGGAAAAGCAGCCACACCCGCCAGTGTTCGCTGCCGACGTCGACGAAGTGCAGGTGGTGAGTCACGGGTTTCCCGCGGACGAAGAAGTGTCGGCCGGGCAGGCCGTACTCGCCCTTGTACTCGTAGCCCAGCTTTTCGAGCGGCTTGACCAGGCGTCCTATCTTCGAGAGGTCCTTCACGGTCAGCGCCAGGTCCAGCACCGGCTTGGCCGACAGGCCCGGCACGGCCGTGCTGCCGACGTGCTCGATATCGCGAAATCGCCGGCCGAGATCGCGCCGCAGGCGGGCGCGCTCACTGCGGTACAGGCGCCGCCACTCGCCGCGATAGGGCGAGAGGAAAACCCTCCCCTCGGGCAACCCCAGGAATCGGCTTCTTCTCGGCATGACGGCTAGCAGGCCGTTGAAGAAGTGTTCCGGGCCGCAGGTTGATCAACAAGGCCCCTCAAGAGAACGCAGGAGAGGGTTAAGCTTCCCAATGTGGTCCTTTCCCCATCCACTGTTCGGCTACTCAACTGCTCTCGTGCTCTAGCAGGCCGTTCTTCAACGGCCTGCTAGATATCCAAGTTGGAGATCTCCAGGGCGTGGCTCTCGATGTACTTGCGGCGCGAGGCCACGTTGTCGCCCATCATCAGCGAGAACATCTCCTCGGCCTCGACCGCATTGCCCAGTTCAACGCGGAGCAGCGTCCGCCGCGCCGGGTCCAGGGTGGTCTCCCACAGCTGGTCGGGGTTCATCTCTCCCAGCCCCTTGTAACGCTGGATGTCCAGCCCTTCCTTGCCGAACTCACGCAATGCGGCCAGGAAGCCTATCAGTCCCTCAAGCGGAATCTTCTTGCTGTCACTCTGCACCCAGTATCGGGGATCCGCAGGGTCGTAGTCCTCTTCGCGCAGGATATCGGCCACGGTGAAGCCCAGCGACGCCAGGCGACCGACGGTCTTACGCAGTTCGCGGCTCTCGTGCAACTCCTGGACCAGGACGTGTTCCTTCTCCGCCTCGAATCCGGTCTCCCCGGGCGCTGACGCGTCTTCCTGCTCCGCGACCGTAGCTTCAGCTGCTTCCGCCCGGGAAGCCGACTCCCGCTTGGCTTCCATCTCCGAAAGGAAGGCGGCCTGATCCTCGGTGGAGTAGAAGAAGTGCTCCTTGTCGCCCACGGCAACCCGGTGGATGGGGAAGGCGCCATCCTTTTCCATGTTCAAGACACGCTCGACATCCAGGCCCTTCTTGGAGAAACCGCCCTCGTACAGTTCCAGTTTCTCGAGGACGGCCACTATCTTCCTGAGGCTCTCGCCTGAGATTTCCTCGCCGCTGGCGGAGATCACCAGGCGGGAACCGTCAAGCCCCAACTCCAGGAGCGCGCGGAGCATGTCCGCGTCGGTGGTGACGTACTCTTCCTTCTTCTTGCGACGAACGCGGTACAGCGGCGGCTGGGCGATGTAAACCCGGCCGGTTTCAAGCAGAGGGCGCATGTGCCGGAAGAAGAAAGTCAGCAGCAGCGTGCGGATGTGCGACCCGTCAACGTCTGCGTCGGTCATTATCACCAGCTTGCCGTATCTACACTTGGCGAGGTCGAACTCCTCTTCGCCGATGCCGGTACCCAAGGCGCTGATCAGCGCTGCGATTTCGGCGTGACCGATCATCTTGTCGATGCGCGCCTTCTCGACGTTAAGGATCTTGCCCTTCAGTGGCAGAATCGCCTGGAAATGTCGATCACGTCCCTGTTTGGCAGAGCCTCCGGCGCTGTCTCCCTCAACTATGTAGAGCTCGGTAGTCTCGTTGTCCCTGCTCTGGCAATCGGCCAGCTTTCCGGGCAGCGACCCCGGACTCAATGCGCCCTTGCGCCGAGTGAGTTCGCGAGCCTTGCGCGCCGCCTCACGGGCCTGGGCGGCCTGGATGGCCTTGTTGACGATGCCCTTCGCCACCCGCGGGTTCTGGTCGAGATAGGCGCCCAGTGCCTCGTTGACGCTTTGCTCGACAAATCCCTGAACCTCGGAATTGCCGAGCTTATTCTTGGTCTGGCCCTCGAACTGCGGTTCGGCCACCCGGCAGTTGATGACCACGACCAATCCCTCGCGCAGATCGTCTCCGCTGGGGGGGTCGCTCTTCCTGAGAAGGTTATGAGTGCGCGCGTAGGAATTGAGAGACCTGGTCAGCGCGCTGCGAAATCCGGACACGTGGGTTCCGCCGTCGCTGGTATTGATGCTGTTCACGAAACTGTAGAGAACCTCGCTGTAGCCGTCATTGTACTGGAAGGCCACCTCGACCTCCTGGTCCTCGCCCTCCTTCCGCAGATGAACCACGTCTTTGTGCAGCGGGTTCTTGCCGGTATTGAGATGCTGGATGAATTCGACCAGTCCTCCCTCATAGTGGAACTGCTCGGTCTTGTCATCCTTGCCGCGCTCGTCGGTAACGTTGATGGCCAGGCCGCCGTTAAGGAAGGCGAGCTCACGGAGGCGGGCAGAAATCAGTGCGTACTTGAACTCCACTGCCTCGAATATTTCGCCATCGGGCTTGAAGGTCACTTTAGTCCCGGTCTTCTGAGTCTTGCCGACCACCTTTACGTCGTGCATGGGAACGCCGCGCTCGAATCTCTGGAGGTATATCTGCCCGTCACGGAAGACTTCGGCTTCCAACCACTCCGAGAGAGCATTGACGCAGCTTACACCAACCCCGTGCAGGCCGCCGGAAACCTTGTAGCTGCCCTTGTCGAACTTCCCCCCGGCGTGCAGAGTAGTGAGGATTACCTCCATGGCCGGCTTGTTCTTTTCCTTGTGAAGGTCTACCGGCATCCCGCGACCATTGTCGCTGACGGAGAGTGAACCATCCCCGTAAACCCGCACGTCAATCTGCGTGCAGTGCCCGGCCATGCTCTCGTCTACGGCGTTGTCCACTACCTCGTAGACCAGTTTGTGCAGCCCGTACTCGGAAGTGTCGCCTATGTACATGGCCGGGCGCTTGCGGACCGCCTCGAGGCCTTCCAGAACCTTGATGGAATCGGCAGTGTAGGCCCCGGCCGCTTCGCTCGCGCTGCTCACTCTTTCACCTCTGCAAGAACGAACTTGATATCTCTCACTCCCAATGCATCCTTCCCCCGCGCAAGAGCATGAAGTATCTCAGACTTGCGGTACCCGGCCATTTGCGCAAGGAGCGCGCTGGAGTCCACCTCCACGGTCAACACCCCGCGCCTCATGCTCCTAGGCCAACTGTGCGCACTGGTATCGCTTCCCGCCGCTTCCTCCCACTTGCGCCGGGCGCGCTGAATAAGAGAGCGGCTGCGGCGTGCAGGACGAACAACGGCCTTCTCAAGCAGGTCTCCCAGTCGTTCTGCTTCGTCAGCCAAATGCCAACCGTCGCGTATCAGCCGTTGCGCAGCCTGACCGGCATTATCAGACTGAGGTAGTTCTTGCCCTCGGTGATAACCCCGGGCCGCGACGAATCCTTGAGCTGCAGTTCCACAAGGTCCTTCTCAAGCCTGCCCACGGCGTCCAGCAGATACTGAGGGTTGAACGCCACTTCAAGATCCGGACCCTCATAACTGCTTTCAAGCACAATACTGGCCTCTCCGCGCTCGGCAGCCTTGGCCTCCAGGACGACCTTGCCCTTTCCGGGCTGGACGCTCACCGCCCGGGTGTCTTCAGTAGTGAAGTTCATCGACTGCTTCAGGGCTACGCGCAGTTCTTCCTTGGAGATAGGAACTGTCTTGTCGCAGTCCTTGGGAATGGCCTCCTCGTACTTCGGATAAGTTCCTTCTACCAGCCTGCCGACCAGAACCGCCGGCCCACAGGCAAAGACCGCCTCGGCATCCCTCAACACCATCTGCAGCTCCTCCTGACCTGCCGACAGCTTCTTGAGCATGCCTACCAGTTTAAGCGGTAGAATAGCGCTCCTGTTCAGTTTGGTGTCCTTGGCAAGTTTGTTTCGCATCATGGCCAACCTGCGCGTGTCGGTAGCCACGACCTCCAGATCGCGCTTGCTGAGCTTAACGTAGACCCCGTTGATCGCGTAGCGGCTCTCTTCCTGCCCTGCAGCGTAGGCAACGCGATCAAGCATACCGACAACTTCGGAAACCGGCAGTTTGACCGCCTTGTCAGTGCCGATACCCGTTACTTCCGGGAATTCGGTCTCGTCCATACAGGGAAGGCTCAGGCGACCGCCACCGGACGTGATGATCATCCTGTCTTCATCTATGTCCAACTGGACATCACCTTCGCCCAGGTCGCGAACCACCGCGAGGAACTGTGCCGCATTGACGACAGCTCTTCCAACTCCTTCCTTCTTCCTGGTTTCAAGCTTGAACCTTATGCCTACGTCATAGTCAGTGGCGGCCAGTTCCACTCCGTCCTTCTTGATCTCGATCAGTACGCCCTGCGCAATGGGTCTGGTCGGACGAGTGGGAGCAACCTCCCCGGTTGCCTGGGCTGCTACCAACAATCTGGAGCGTTCGCAAACGAGCTTCATCAGTTAGCTCCTGAGGGGATGAAGTTATGCTTTATCAAAGAACCTCCGCCTTCATTATATGCGCGGTGTAGATTGTTAAAAGTCTTTTTCCTAATCGTAAGATGTTGAGAGGCAAGATCTTAAAGCTCCTCAGAAGGCGCAGAAGTCAGTGAGTCGTGCTGTGAAAAAAAGGAGTAGAATGTGTGTTTGCAGGAGGCCTGGTTTCGGCATCTAGTCACGCACGTTGTGACGCCCACAAGGGATTGATTCAGTGCATGAACTGGTCCTCTCAATGTCGCTATTCTTCACGAGGTTCGCTGCTAAGAACTCACACGTTTTCCACCGAGTTGTTGACGGAGCTTCTGCACGCGTTTGGCCAGTTGGTTGTCCTCCTTGATCAAGCGTTCGATCTTGTTGATGGCGTAGTTGATGGTCGAGTGGTCGCGTCCTCCGAAGTGTCCGCCGATTTCCTGAATAGGCAGATTTGTGAGTTGGCGGGCGAGATAGACGGCGACGTGTCGAGCGATGGCTACGGAACGCGTACGTGAAGGACCCAGAAGGTCGTGGGGCTTGAGACCATAGGCGGCAGCGACAACCCGCTGGATGTCCTCGCTGGAGAGCGACAGTTCCGGCCGCGTGTCTGCTACGGCGGTGGATACCAACTCTCGAGCGAGTTCTCGATCGGGAGGGTCTTCCTGGATCTGGAGGCGGGCCATCAGGCGGGCAAGAAGTCCTTCAAGCTCGCGAACGTTGGATATCTTGGGGGCGGCCAGCTCTTCGAGCACTTCCGCGGGTACCTTCATGTTCTTGGCCGCGGACTTGGAGGCCAGGATTTCGAGCCGGTTCTCGAACAGCGGCGGCTCTATTTCAACAGTGAGGCCCCAGGTAAAACGAGAGGTAAGGCGTTCGGGCAGGTGTTCGAGTTTCCGGGGCGGTCTATCGGCGGCGAAGAGCAGCTGACCGTTCCGGTTGTAGAGACTGTTGAAGGCATGAAAGAGTTCCTCCTGGCTGGCTTCTCTGCCTTCCAGCGTCTGGACATCGTCGAGGGCCAGGAGTTGGGCTGAGCGCAGCGCGTGACGGAAGTCTGCCGATTCCGCGCGGTTAGACGCTATGCGTGAAGAGAACTCGTCCGCTGTGAGATAGAGCACCTGGTGAGTGGAAGAGAGCTCGTGGCAGACCGCCTGCAGCAGGTGTGTCTTGCCGGTGCCCGACATCCCGTGAACGAAGAGCGGGTTGTAGAGGTCGCCCGGGCGATCGACTATGGCCCGGCTGGCCGCCAGCGCCAGGCGGTTGGGGCTTCCCTCCACGAAACTTGCCAGCGTGAAAGAAGGGTTGTATGCGGACCGTCGTGCGGTGCCGGCTGCTGTCGAAACCGCAGGCGGGACATCCCCACCGCTGGAGGCTTCGACGCTGACGCGTGGCCTGGAACCCGTAAGAGCTTCGAATCCTTCGGCGAGGTATTCCGAGTAGTGATCTCGCACCGTTTTGGCGTGCAACGCGTTTGGCGCCACGACGGAAACGGTTTGCGGGCCGTACTCGACGAGCTGCAAGTCGGCCAGCCACTCGCTGATAAGCTCGGGCTTGACACGGTCGGTGAGTCCGCTCAGAACCTGGGCCCATATCTGCTGGTTGTGCTGGTTCATCCGAGACCTGTGGGGATTGGGCCCGGTTCCTGCACGTACTCCCCCCTTGTGTTACGCGCCGGATCACTTGGCACGGGGAGGGATTATACCGTGCTGCGCTCGGGACGGTCAAGTGCCGGTGATAGGGAGACGCTGCCTGCAGGGAGCCGGACGCTACTCCTTCTTGCTGTCCCCGTGCGGAGGACGTGTGATCGCTATCACGTAGTTGCGCTTGTCCAGATACTTGCGCGCCACGCGCAGGACGTCCTCGCGGCTTACCTTGCGGTACTTGAGGTGCTGGCTGAAGTAGTCCTCGGCCTTCAGCCCGTAGAGCTGCTTCCAGGCGAGTTCCTGTGCGACCCGGCCGATGCTCTGACGGCGGCGTACCTGGCGCCCGATGATGTTGTTGACGGCGCGGCGCAGTTCCTCTTTGCCAACCGGTTCGTCGCGCAAACGGTCGATCTCTTTCCAGAAGGCCTTAATGGCCTTGTCGACCTCCGAGGGCTTGGTGGCTATATAGAAGACGATTGCGCCGCCGTCCAGGCTGTTGTCCAGGTAACAACCCACCGAGTAGGCCAGGCTCTGACGGTCGCGCAGTTCGCTGAAGAGCCTCCCTCCCATTCCTCCGAGGACGTACTCCATGACCGTGAGAGGGTAGAGGTCCTCGTCGGCGACGTTCACCCCGCGGAAGCAGAGCGAGACTACCGCCTGGCGGAACAGTGCTCGTTCCTCTTCCTTGCGAACGGCGCCCTTGAGGGCCGGAATCCCGGGAACGTCCGGTGCGGTCAGGGGTTGCTCGGGCTTCTTGAGAAAGCCCGCGAAGTGCTTGAGAACCAGGGCCCGGGCGCGCCGGGGGGTAACGTCCCCTGCCACGCACAGCACCATGTTGTCCGGTCGGCAGAACTGCTTGTGGAACCCGGAGAGGTCGGCGCGGGATATGCCGCGGGTGGACTCGCTGGTGGTCCTGCGCGAATACGGGTGTGGGGCATAGACCAGCCTGTTGCGCAGCATGCCGTTGAGAGCCGCGAGGCTCTTTTCACGGCGACGGATTCCCGCCAGGCGGCGCTGCCTGAGTTTGGCGAGTTCATCCTCGGGGAAGGTGGGTTCGGCCAGCACTTCGGCGGTCAGCTGCAGCCCCAGTTCGAGGTCCTCCCTAAGGAACTTGCCGGACACGCCGAAGATATTGCGGCCGCCCCAGGAGCTCAGGGATCCGCCGGTGGCAGCCACGGTTTCGGCCAGCTCGTCGGCGCTGCGCCGTCGAGTGCCGCGCTTGAGCATCGCGGCCATCATGCTGCTCAAGCCGACCTTGTCGGCCGGCTCGAAGCGCGCGCCGCCCAGGAAGACCGCCTGTAAGGCGACGACCGGATCCTCGTGGTTCTCGCAGACCAGCAGCCTTGCGCCGCCGGGCAGCTGGCTGCTGACCACCTTGCGGCCGTCGGCGGGTATCCGACCGGGAACGGCCGGGGCGGGTTCCTTCTCTTCCCCGGCAGGCTTGTCGGGCTCCTGCCCGGGCAGGACGATCAGGAGGCTGCGGCGGTCGGGGATCAGGTACCTGCTCAGGGCGCTGCTGGCCTGCTTCCCGGTCACCCTCGCCAGGCGCCGGCGGTAGATCCGGCCGTAGTTGACGTTCCCGGTCAGCAGGAAGTTGCCGGCGAGCTCGGAGGCCAGCCCGTCCACCGACTCGCGCCGGAAGACCGCGCGTGCCCGGTTGCGGGCCAGTATTCGGGATATCTCCCGGGGAAGTATGCCGCCGCGCTTGAGGCCCGCGATCTCCTCGTCGATTATCTCCAGCACTCGGGGAACGTTCTTCTCCTCGCAGCGCGCGCGTATCTCGAAGAACCCGCGGGACTCCGGCGTGTAACTGCCGGCGGACACCGAGAATGCCAGCTTCTCCTTTTCGACCAGCCGGCGATGCAGGCGGCTGGTGCGGCCGCGGCCCAGGACATCGGCGGCCAGGTCAAGCGGATACATGTCGTCGTCGGCGAAGGAAACCGTGGGCCAGGCCACCATGAGCTGCGCTTCGCTGAAGTGCGCGTCGCGGACTGTCAACGAACGGGGCGCCACCTGCAGGGGCTCGGAGGGGACGCGGGGTGCGATGTACCGGGCCCGGGCGAAGTCCTTGAAGGCCCGCTTGACCTTCTCGAGAGTACGGGCGGCGTCGAAGTCCCCGGCGGCCACGAAGACCATGTTGTTGGGCACGTAGTGCTGGCGGTAGTAGCCGACCAGGTCATCGCGATCCAGCTTCTTGAAGAGCGGCAGGTACCCGATGACGGGATGCCTCCGCGGGTGGCGCCTGTAGAGCAGCCGGGAGGCGTACCTGTAGAAGACCCTTCCCGGGCTGTCCTCTCCGCGGCGGATCTCCTTGATGATGACCTCGCGCTCGCGCTTGCACTCCCCGGGTGGAAAGGTGGAGTTCATCACTGCGTCGGACAGGCAGTCCAACGCAACGTCGAAGCCGCTGCTGGGCAGCGTCATGTGGTAAACGGTGCGGCTGGTGGAGGTGTAGGCGTTCAGGCTGCCCCCGGCGGCGCGGACCTCGCGGTCCATCTCGTGGGTCTTGCGCCTGGCGGTGCCCTTGAAGAGCATGTGCTCCACATAGTGGCTGACGCCGGCTCCGAGGAGGTTCTCCTCGGTCATCGAACCGCAGCGCACCCAGACCTGTACCGTGCAGATCGGCGAGGCGTGGCGCTCCGCAAGGATGACGTCCATGCCGTTTTCGAGGCGGGAGACCAGGACTGTGGGTTCGGCCTTGCCCTTGGGGGCCTTCTCTTCCGCGGCCAGGGCCGGAACGGCCAGGGCGAGCATTGTCGCAGCGGTCAGGACGCTCTTGATGTTCTTCACTTCTTCCTCCTCGCGCCTGCCTTCTTCGCAGGCAGGTCTTTCCCGTTGCGCAGCTTGCGGTGATATTGTCCCGCGAAGCGGTGCGCTTCGTCTCTCACGTGCTGCAGAATCTTAAGCGCCGGGCTGGTGCGCGGCAAACGCAGCATCCGGCCGCCAGGCAGGTGTACGATCTCCTCCTTCTTCGACAGCGAGCACACCGCTCCGGGCCGGCCGCCGGCCGGCGATGCTTTCAGCGCGGCCATGGCCGCCGAGAGGTGTCCGGGTCCGCCGTCGAGCAGCAGGAGATCGGGTACGCCGAGGTCCTCTTCGGCCAGGCGGCGCGTGCGGCGACGCACGACCTCGGCCATCTGGGCGTAGTCGTTGTCGCCCGGCGCGTGCCTGATACGATAGCGTCGATAGAAACCCTTGGCCGGCGCGCCGTCCATGAAAGTGACGATACTGCCCGCGGCCTCGCGTCCCGAAAGGCTGGCGAGGTCCAGGCCCTCGATGCGCCGCGGCTCGGCGGGCAGGCCCAGTTCTTGTTTCAAGGCCGCCAGTCCCCGGGCGGGATCGACGCGCGGCGGCTCGGGGGGCCGCGGGCTGTCGAGGTCGCCGCGGCGCTCAAGGCTTTCGATGGCCGCTAGCTCGTCGCGCAATCGGGCGGCTTCTTCGAAAAGGAGCTTCGCCGACGCGGCCTTCATGCGCCGCTTGATTGCGGCAATCATCTTGCGTCGGCCGCGCCCGTTGAGGAAGGCCTCGAAGCGCCTCATCATCGCGCGGTACTCGCGGGGCTCGACGCGTCCGGCGCAGGGCGCGAGGCACAGGCCGACGTAATGGTCGAGACACGGCCTGACCCGCCGCTTCGGCTCCGGATTCACCGCCGAGGTGCAGGTGCAGTAACGAAAGGCCCTGCGCAGCGCGGGCAGCGCCGCACGCAACTCGCTGGTCTGGACGAAGGGCCCGTGGTAATGCGAATCGCCGTTGGTGCGGTCGCGGGTAACGCGCACCCGCGGGAAGACCTCGCCGGAGGTGACCTCCACCAGCGGGTAGCTGGTGCCCTTGAGGTCGACGTTGTACTTGGGATGCAGGTCCTTGATCAGGCGGCTCTCGAGCAGCAGCGCTTCGACCTCGGTGCGGGTTTCGACGATTTCGATGTCGGTCACCGCGGTCATCAGCGCGCGGGACTTGCCGTCGAGGCGACTTGCGTCGAAATAAGAGCGTACCCGCGAGCGCAGGTCCTTCGCCTTTCCCACGTATATCTCGCGGTTGGCAGCGTCCTTCATAATGTAGACGCCGCTGGCGCGCGGCAGACCGCGCACCAATTCCAAGAGGCGGTCGCGGCGGTCGGCAGGTGTTTCGGGGTTCCTTTTCCGAGGCATGGTCACCGGCAGGCCGCTTCAAGGGATCCCGAGTTACAGGGTGAGCACATGAGAAGTGGAACAGCGGAACGCGGGCGAGCACCAGGTTCCATGATCAGATCTTCTCCGCCTCAAGCAGGTCGTCCTTTAACAGTCTGCTAGTCTACATACCGTCGACTCGGGAAGGAAGTTCCGAAAAAGGGCGGTCCTCCGGGGGATTGCGGCGCGGGGCGGAGGCGGGTATGCTATGGACCGCATGAGAGCGGGGGAGGTCTTCGAAACCCCCGGGCTCGAAAGGTGCGGTCGAAGGGCGTTTGAAATGGGGAGGGCGAGATGAAGAAGTTCGTTCTGGCCGTGGCCCTGTTGCTGGTTATCGCGTGCTTGGCGTTCGCCTTCCTCTTTCCGGAAAGCTGGAAAGGCCTGCTCGGTGACGTACGCGGCTCGAGCCCCGAGGAGATCAAGGAAAGGGTGGTCGAGGCGGTTTCGGCGAAGGAGCGGGCGCACAGCAAGGCGGTCGGCGCCTCGCTGGGCGTGCCGAAGGGCTGGAAGAGCGAGATCCGCAGCGTGGGCACGCCGGCGCTGATCGTCGCCAGCGAAGACGGTGATTCGGTCAGCGTGACGTTCCAGCGCGTGCCGGCCAAGACCAGGCTGGAGGAGTTCGCACGCGAGAAACTCAAGGCCGGTCTCAAGGAGAAGCCAACCGAGACCGAATCGAACGAGGGCCGGTTGGGCGATATTGCCGGCTGGAAGCTGGTCGCCACCCACGGCGAGAAGGGCGCGCGGCGCACCAGCCTGATATACGTCCTGCCCCGGGGCGAGCGCTACTACACCGTGCACTGCTCGGCGAAGGCCGACCGCTTTGAGAAGCAGCGCGGAAGGCTCGAAGACATTGCCGCGAGTCTGAAGATCGACGAGGCGCTGGAGAAGCGGAACCCCGGGTTGTAGACGGCGGGTGGATCCTCCAGGAGCGGTCCCCCAACATACCGCTGAGGACCGCGGGTCCGGTGCCGTGCCGGCGAATGTGCGGGGATAATACCCGTTGCCGGATCGACCGCAGCCTGACCGGGCGAGGCCAGTTGGCGGCTACTGCCGGAGAAGAGAGGGAAGCCAGGATGGAATTAGTCGACTTCGGCAGGCGCAGCGGATTCAAGATCCCCCGGGCGAACATCGGCGGTATGCGTCTGCCCGACGACCACGACGAGGCCGTGGAGGTCATTCGCCACGCGATCGACTCGGGCATGCGCTACATCGACAGCTGCCGGGCCTACGGCGAGAGCGAGATCAAGTTCGGCAAGGCGCTCAAGGACGGCTATCGGGAGAAGGTGATCCTCAGCAGCAAGTGGTCGCCGTGGATCAAGAAGTTCGCCGAAGACGACGTCCCCACCGCCGACTGCATGCGCAAGCGCCTCGACGAGTCGCTGCGAAGACTGGACGTCGAGCGAATAGATTTCTACCAGATCTGGAACATCAACAGCCGCGAGGCATACGAGTCCGCCACCCGGCCCGGGGGCACCCTCGACGGGGTTCGCAGGGCAATGGACGAGGGGCTGGTGGGGCACACCGGCGCGACCACCCACGCCCCGATAGATGAACTCCTCGAGTTCCTCCCGCAGATGGACTGGTGCGAGGTACTGCTGGTCAGCTACAACATGCTCGAAACCAGCTACGCTCCGGTCATCGACAAGGCCCGCGAGTTGGGCATCGGCACCATCGTAATGAACCCGGTGGCCGGCGGCAGGCTGGTCGGCGAGAGCCCGGTGCTCACCGAGCTGGCCGAGAGCGTCGGCGCGCGCGACGTGCCTGAACTCGCGCTGCGCTGGCTGCTCAGCAATCCCAATCTCGACACGTTCATCTCCGGCATCAACAAGATCTCGGACATCGACGCCGCGGTCGCGGCCGCCAACGCGGGGCCCTTCTCCGCGGAGGAGATGGCCAGGGTCAATGCCTTTATCGCCGAGCACACCCGCGAGGCGGTGAAGTTCTGCACCGGTTGCGGCTACTGCAAGCCCTGCCCGCAGGGCATCGAGATCCCCGGGGTGATGGCCCGCGTATACGAAGACCGCTTCTGGGGCCTGCGCGAGCCGGCCGCCAGGCGCTACCGCAGCATGAAGGAACCCCGCGCCGACGCCTGCGTGGCCTGCGGCGAGTGCGAGGCCAGGTGCACGCAGAAGCTCAGGATTGCCAGTGAGATGCGTTACGCCGCGGAGAACTTCGGCGAGGGGTAATACCCTGCAAGCCGGCAATTAGCCGGCCGCAGATAAGCGTCTAACGCGACCGTCCCATCATGGAGCCGAACGAAGAAGCGAAGAAGCGACTTCTGATGGGGGGTATATCCATGGACGGCAGACCGAAGGACGGAGATCAAGCTCAGCCCGAGGAGCTCCAGGGCTCGCTGCCGCGCGAGAAAGTCCTGTGGAGCGCCACCGCGCGGGGGAACACCGAGCCGATGCATGACTCAGACTTCCTGTGCGACCCGGATCCGCAGCAGCTCGCCGCGGCGGAGAAGGGCAGGGCGGCGGCGCGGCGCAGCGCCGAACGTCAGAGCTCGAGCAATCTCCTGGCGTTGCCTCGCGCGATATTCTCGAAGCACTCCTGAGAGATCTTCGCTTCCTCACGCAGGCGGAGCAGGTAGCTGGCCAGCGGCGCCTGGCTGGCGGCGCCTCCCGGGCTGGTCATGTCCGTGCCGAAGTAAAGGCGCTCCTGGAACTCCTCCAGGAAGCGCATCCCGAATTCCTCGTCACGACTGACCGCGTTGTGGCCGCTGCCGGCCGAGAGATCGCCGTGCAGGTTGGGGTATTTGCGCATCAGCTCGGGAACGCGTCCTTCAGTCACCGTGCCCTTGGGATAGCCGTTGCGGTCTTCGGGTTTCTCCAGTTTGCCGATCTCCGCCCAGAAGGGCTGGGAGTGTCCCAGGAAGACGAGCTCCGGGAACTTCTGGAGGGCCTTCTCCAGGCGCGGCAGGCCGGGGTCGTCGACCAGGCCGTAGCAGCCGCCGACCTGCGGACCGATGTGAAACGTCAGTGGCAGTTTCGTTTCCTGGCAGGCGGCGAAAAGGTTCTCAACCATGGGGTCGTCGAAGTACATGTTGGCCGTAACTTCGCCCACGCCCTTGCAGCCCTTTTCCTTGTAGAAGCGCAGGAAATCGGCAAGCGGTGCGTCGGGCGAGTTCTTGAGGAAGCGCGGATCGCAGTTGCAGAAGGGGATGAAGCGATCGTACTCCTCAAGCGTCTCCAGAAGCGTCTCCATCGACTGGGGTACGTGGCAGCACTCCGGGCTTGCCGCGGGCAGCACCACCGCCTTCTCGATGCCTACCTGGTCGAAGATCTCAATGAGCTCGTCGGGCGAGGCGTAGGTGGCGTTGTCCCACTCGCGGGGAAAGCCCTTGGCGCGACGCGTGTGCAGGTGGATGTCGATAAACATGAGTTCTACCTCTCATCCCCGGGCGCGAATGTAGAAGCGCCCTCGCTGCAGGCGAAGGCGCCGTCGGTGCATTGAGCCATCTCCGCTGCCGCAGTCTAGATCAGCACCGCCGCGGCCAACACCGTGGTCCACAGGCCGTTCTTGTCGCCGACCGCTGACTGGGTCATGTCGGTGGTGCGCACGATGTGCCCGCCGACCTTGTACTGCTCCTTCTTCTCGTCGTAGCTCTTGTCCGCGTCGAAGGGCACACCGATGGTCGTCGCCAGCATCTGCGCAGCCAGGTCCTCGGCGTAGTCAGCGCTCTGGCGCTGGGTTTCGCCATAGGCGTGATGCTCCGAGAGGTAGCCGTGCATCTCCTGGTCGCGGGGGATGGCCACGCCGATCGACGAGGAGATCAGGCGGTGCGGTTCGTTGGTGGCGCACTCCGCCAGGACGCAGAAGACTATCTGTCCGGGGGACAGCTTCTTCAGCCCCTGGCCGCGGGGAACGATGCGACAGCCGGGGGGGAAGATGCTGCTGACCCGCACCAGATTGAACTGGGCTATGCCCGCGTCGCGCAGAGCCAGCTCGAAGCTGGCCAGCTTCTCCTTGTGGCGACCGACGCCCTTGGTAAGGAATATCCTCGTGGGTACGAATCCCGACATGCCTGTTTCTCCTGCAGCCTGGAGTGCGAAACGTCCTCACGAACTGTCCGCAACATGGCGGATACTAGCAAATGCCTTTCCGGCGTCAACTGGAAATAGGCTCACCGGCGGGTCGCCAGCGCCTCTGCGATGTCGAAGCACGCTCGCGGGCGCGCCAGCCTGCCGGCGGCCCTGCTCATGGCCGTCAGGCGCGCGGGTTCGGACAGCAGCCGACCCAGCTTGTAGTCCAGGGCGTCCAGGGTGGGGGCCTGCCAGGCGGCACCCGCTTCCAGCAGGTAGGTGGCGTTGCGCTCCTCCTGCCCCGGAATGGGATCGATGATCAACATCGGCAGGCGCCTTGACAGACACTCGCTCGAGGTAAGCCCTCCGGGCTTGGTTACCATCAGGTCCGCGACGGACATCAGCTCATGCATGTTGTCGACGAAGCCGAGGACTACCAGCTTCACGGCGCGCGGGGTCCGGAGCTTGGACAGCCTGTTGCGAAGCTTCCGGTTGCGCCCGGCGACCACCACGAGGTTGGCGCCCCCGCCGCGCGATGCGGCGGAGACCATCGTGTCGATGGCCTCGTCGACGCGACCCACCCCGAAGCCACCCGCGCTGGTCAGCATCGTCGGGCAACCGGCCCGGAGGCCCATTTCGGAGGACACGCGGCGACGCGCGCGCGCGCGGACAGGTGCGCTGAACTCCGGGACCACCGGTATGCCGGTGGTCCTGATCCGGCGCCGCTCCAGGCCGTGTCGCCCCAGGCGGTGGGCTACCTCTTCGCAGCCGGCGAAGTAGCAGTCGGTCACGGGGTCAATCCACAGCGGATGCACGTCGTAGTCGGTAACAGCCACCGACACCCGGGCCCCCAACCGCCCTTTGCGCTTGAGGCGGTTAAAAACGTCCATGGGCAGGGGATGTACCGCCAGGACCTCGTGCGGGTCGAATTCCCGGGCGAAGCGCACCAGCCTGCCGGAGTTGAGCCGCTCCATCAGGCGGTTGAGACGCGCGGTGGGCCCGGTGGGCCTGGCGCGTTCGGTGCGCGAGTAGATGTGGCCCCAGAGCGCCGGCGCGCGATTGACCAGATCCAGGTAGCCCTTGGAATAGACGCGCCTGAACGCGGCGTTGACGTATTCCATGGCGTCGATATTCGCGACTTTGACTTCGGGGTGCTTGGCGGCCAGGGCCTTCTCCACGGCCTGGGCCGCGCGGAGATGGCCGGCGCCGGCGGAAACCGAGACGATCAACACCCTGCAATTCATGGCTGACATGGTATTGTGCCGCGCCGCGACCTGCAAAGGAAAAGCGCGGCCGGAACACCGGCCGCGCGGGACAGGAGTGGTCGATGCCGGGTCAGTCGTCGTCCCCGCCGCGTTCCTCTTCCGAGGCGTGCACGACCTCCCAGGCTTCGTCCATGCTTTCGTTGCTGTTGCGCAGTTCCTGCTTACGCTTGCATTCGATGCACGTGGTGGCGAAGGGGAGGGCACGCATGCGTTCCATGGGGATTCCGCAACCGCACGATTCGCAGATTCCCAGCTCCCCGGAGTCCACCTTGCCCAGGGCGGCCTCAACCTGGTTGAGCTCGTCGGTGTCTGACTGGGCAAGCGCCAGCGCCAGGTCACCGTCCGCCGAGTCCGAGGCCTGATCCGTGGGGTCCGCGCTGCGCTGCTTGACACCCAGCCGGGACTGGTCCACCTCCTCGCGGATCTCATTGAGCAACTCCTCTCGCTTCTTGAGAAGCAGCTGCTTGATCTCTTTCATCTGCTGGGGACGGAGCTTGCGGGCCCTCTTGGGTTTTGGAGCCTCACTTGGGTCATGCAGCGTGCCGTCATCCAGAATTACCGGGATGAGGGGAGCCCTGACCGCCCTTAGCAGCGGAGGCGGGGGTTGCTTCTTGGCTTTGGCCTTCGCCTTTGCCTTGGGCGCGGACTTGGAAGTCTTCTTCTTCGAGGCCTTGGCCTTCTTGGTCGCCGACTTCTTCTTGGGGGCGGTTTTGGCCTTCTTCACTTTGGACCCGGTTTTGGCCTTCTTGTCGGGTTTGCTCTTGGCCACGAGATGTCCTCCCATCAGGGCGCCGCGGCGGGGGATGATATGGCCGAAAGAGCGAAAGTCAAGCCGATTTCCGGCCCGGGGGCACGCTCCGGGGCAGAGCCGGGATCTCCCGGCGCTCCCTGACGCAAGTCCTTCACGCCCAAGGGGCAGTTGACTGAAGCCTCCGCTGCGGTTACACCGTGAAGGCGAAGGGGGAATGCCCGTGGTTGACACGTCCCGCTTGATGGTCGTCGCCTTTCTGGTCGTGGCGCTCTACGCCTCCGCGGGGTTGTTCCTGCTGCGGGCCGTCCTGCGTGCGCTGGCCCGCAGGCAGGGGGCGGACGTACGGAAGCCGGCACCCGGCCGGATTCGGGTCTGGCTCGAGCGGGGCGTGATGGGCGTCGGCGCGCTGGGGCTGCTCTGCCTGCCCTACGGGTGGTTCGTCGAGCCCTACTGGCCGCAGGTCGAACGCGTTCGCATTGAGACCGCCAAGCTGGCCCCGGGCACCGGCCCGGTCCGACTGGTCCTGATATCCGATACGCATTGCGATAGCGTGGAGCGAGTCGAGCCCCGGGTGCCCGACCTGGTCCGTGAACTCAAGCCCGACGTGATCGTCTTTGCAGGTGACGCGCTGAACAGCGAAGAGGCCCTGCCGGTCTTCAGGAAGCTGGCCACCCGGCTGGCAGCAATCGCTCCGACCTACTCGGTGCGCGGCAACTGGGAAGTGTGGTGGTTCCCGCACCTTGATGTCGCTGCCGGCACCGGGATGGTACAGCTGGATGGAGACGCCGTGCCCATTCGCGCGCGCGGCGCCGAGATCTGGTTGGGCGGCGTTGCCGTGCAGAACCAGAGGGGGGTCGCCAGCGCCCTGAAGAAGACCACGGCCGGCAAGTTCACCGTGCTGGCGCACCACTACCCGGAATCCGCGCCCGGGGCGATCGAGAAGGGTGCCGACCTGGTGCTTTCCGGCGATACCCATGGGGGCCAGGTGCGCCTGCCCCTGATCGGGGCGCTGGTTCGTATTACGCGCGGCAAGACCGGTGAATACTACGATATCGGGCTGCACCGCATCGGTGAAGGCTGGCTCTACGTGAACCGCGGTCTGGGCATGGAGGGGGGCCGCGCCCCGCGAGTACGCTTCCTCTGTCGCCCGGAGGTGACGCTAATCGAGATCGTGCCCGGAGATTCGAGCCGGGACGGCTGATTCCCTTGCCCGCTGGCCGTCAGCCGTTTCCAGGCGTGTCGCCGAAGGCCTCGGCGATGCTCTCAGTGTAGGGAGGCTCCAGCACTCCCGCATCCGTAATCAGCGCAGCGATCAGTTCGCCGGGCGTGACGTCGAACGCCGGGTTCCAGGCCGCCACGTCGGCGGGCGCCCACTGCTGGCCGCGGGGGGCGAGGACCTCGCCGACCTCGCGTTCCTCGATGGGAATGCCCTCGCCGGTGGGGATCGACAGATCGAAGGTCGAGACCGGAGCGGCCACGTAGAAGGGGATGCCATGTTCCCTGGCGGCCAGGGCCACGCCGTAGGTGCCGATCTTGTTCGCGGCGTCGCCGTTGGCGGCGATGCGGTCCGCCCCGGTGATGACCAGGTCGACCTTGCCTCGCTTCATGGCCCAGGCGGCCATGTTGTCGGTGATCACCGTTACCGGCACGCCGCACTGCTTGAGTTCCCAGGCAGTCAGCCGCGCGCCCTGCAGCAGCGGGCGGGTCTCGTCGGCGAAGACCGAGACCCTCTTGCCGGCGGCGTGGGCGAAGTAGACGGGGGCCAGGGCGGTGCCCAGCCCACCGGTGGCCAGCGCGCCGGCGTTGCAGTGCGTAAGAACCGTGGCGCCGTCACAGATCAACTCCGCGCCGGCCCGGCCCATGCGCCTCGAGAGCTCCAGGTCCTCCTCGCGGATCGCCTCGGCCTCGGCCAGGATGCGCGCCTTGAAGTCCGCGGGAGAGAGCCCGGAGCTTTGCGCCCCCACGCGCTTCATGCGATCCAGCGCCCAGAAGAGGTTGACCGCGGTGGGGCGGCTGGTAGCCAGATGGTCGCAGGCCGCGTTCATCTCGGTGAGCAGCCCCGGGGTTTCATCTTCGCTTGCCCAGATGGACATGGCCGCACCGTAAGCGGCGGCCACGCCGATGGCCGGCGCCCCGCGGACCGCCAGCGTCTTGATGGCGTTCCAGAGCTCGTCGACGCTGGAGCAATCCAGATGGACCAGCTCCGCCGGCAACTTGCGCTGGTCTATGAGGCGAACTGCACCGGAGTTCCATGTCGCAACGTCTATGGGCTTGAGCGGGTCGTTCTCAGTCATGAAGTGGTCTTTCGTCAATCGTCTGTCAGCCATTTATTGACCACCGGCTTCGGCCGTCAGTGTCCCAGGCGGTAGGGCCGGATCACGTTGCGGGGCATACCGCCGCCTTCCCAACTGAGCTCCTGGCCGGCGTTGCTCCCGGTTTCGACGAGCTCCATCACGAAGTCGTTGAAGCCCTCCTTGAGCTCGACGTCGGCGCTCCGGTTGAAGCGGCCCTCGAATACCTTGTTGCCGTTGACCCACAGTCGACCGTAGTCGTCGGCCCGTTGGTACAGCTTGTAGCGGCCGGCCTTGTCGGCGTAGATCTTCCCGGTGAAGCGCGCCGAGAAGTTGTCGGCCGGCGTCTTGGGGGCCGGGGGGCGCTTTCCCCACCAGAAGTACATGGCCGGCTCGATGCTCTTGTGCGCCAGATTCTTGAAGTCGCGATCGGAGAAGTACTCGGCGACGATGCCCGGCTTGACGTTGTGTTTGCGGAACTGCGCCTGGACCTCAGCGCGCCGCTTCAGCCAGCTTTCGGTGGGCTTGCAGGCGATCTTGAGATTGTCGAACTCGGTCGAGCCGCGCCAGGAGCCCAGCACCAGGCGGCAACCCCGGGAGATGTCGAAGTTCAATTTGTCGCGAATGAGCTCACGACCCCCCAGAAAGAGGGCCACCTGGCCTCCGGTGAAGGTCACCTTGACCTTGTAGGTCTTGTTGGCCTCGGCCCTGAGGTTGCGGTCGAGTTCCTTGCGCTGCTTCTCTCCCTGGCGGATGTAGGGCTTGCCCTGGGAGCTGAACCACACGCGCAGGTAGTCTGTGGCCTTGTAGATGTCGGGGCGCCCCAGGCCCAGGCCGAAGCTGCGGCTTCCGCGGCGCGGGGTCACCTCGAACTCGACGCTGGCCAGCCCGCTCAGAGGCACGCCCCAGTAGACCTGCAGCATGCGCTGGTCGGGGGCGCGGGCCATCAGCGCGCCCTCGTCCGTGTTCCAGGTGTCGATGCCATTGCGCTGGGAGATGGCCTGGTGCCAGGGCCACATGCTGATCGCCGAGTGCCAGTCGAGCACCTGGGGCTTGTCGGGGTTGAAGTCGTAGTCGAAAACCAGCATGCCGCCCTCGGACTTGACGCTGGCGGCGGCGCAAAGGCCTTTCAGGCTGAGGTTGCCGAGGGTGGCCCGGAGGGCCATCTCCTGCAGCGTGTCACGGGCCTTGGCAAAGGCCTTGGTCTTGGCGAACCTGTCGCTCAGTTGCTGGAGGTGACCGGCGAAGGCCGTGTAGTCCTTGAGGCCAAAGGCGCGCTTGGCCTTGTCGACCAGTTCCTCGGCATGGAGCTCGCTCATGCCCTTCTCGAGCAGGTCCAGGCGGGCCAGACCCCGGGTGGCGGCTTCGCCCTTGGCGCGCTTGAACTGCACGCGGGCCATGCCGTACTCACGCCGCCAGGTCAGAAACAGACCTGCTGCCCGGGCCTGGGCGGCGTCGCCGGTAGAGTAGCCCGTAAGGCGGACCACTTCGGCGGGAACCATCTTGAGCGTGTCGATCGGGAAGTCCACGAAGCCGCCGCTTGCGTAGAAGCGGACCTTGCCGTCCGTCTTGCGGATTCTGCCCCGCAACTTCTGGTTGTTGTAGGTGATGGTCACGATTCCGTCCACCCGGGTGAGCGCCTCGGTGAGCGCCTCGGCGGCGTCTCTCATGAGCTTCACGTCGCCCAGTTCATCGCCGATCCGGTCCCGGACCGGCTTGAACTGTGGCCGCCCGACCATGCGCTTGCAGTAGTCCGTCGCTTCGTCGAAGCTACCTGCGTTTCTGGAATAGAGCTCGCGAAGGAACCTCCGGTACAGCACCTCGCGCTGGCGTTTCTGCTCGCGGGCCAAGTGCGCCCTCTCTTCCTCAAGGAACTTCTTGCGATCCGCTTCGGCCTTGTCTATCCACGCGATTCCGTCCGCCACGCGCTTACCAACTCCGGGCAGGCCTGCGACCTCCATGTCCTTGATCGCGGTGCGGGCCTTCTCGAAGTCGAACCTCCGTGCGTGGTCCCGGGCCAGGGCCTCCTGGGCCTTTAGCCAGGTTGCTGCTTGCTTCTTGATCCGGTCGCAGGCGCGGCGATAAGCGGTGTGCCACTTCGGGTACTTGCGGTAGGGGCGCGGGAAGGACTCCAGCAGCTTGAGGGCCTCGGCGAACCTGTGGGCCTTGGCCCGGGTCTCAGCACGGGAGCGAAGCCCGTCGAGTACGCCCTTGACCTTGGCGTCCCGCCGAGCCTGGATCTTGCTGAGTTCCTTGCTGGCTCGAAGACTGACGGCGGTGCCCCTGGTTTCGCTGATAACCTTGCGCAGCAGCTTCATCCCCTTATCGAAATCGTCGGGATCCTTGGCGATCTCCTCCAGCGCGAACTTGAGCATGTTCTCCGCGGCCCTCTCCCTGCCGTCTTCCGGCCGGGGCCCAGGCTGGGGCCCAGGCTGGGGCTGCGGCTGGGGCTGCGGCTGCGGCTGCGGCTGGGGTTGGGGCTGGGGCAGGGGCAGGGGCTGGGGCTCGCCGTTATTTCCAGAGACCAGGAAAAAGACCGCAGCGACAATCAGAACGATCGCCGCGCCCGCTCCGCCAATGATCAATCCCAACGGCGGAGCGCTGCGCGGGGGTACGCCCTGCACCGGGCGGGTCATGCTGGTGACGGGGGCTTCCGGGCCGACCGCCACGGAGCTCGCGCCGCGGAAGCTCTTGGCCTTGGCGGGGGGCAGGCCGCGGGACACCTTGTCGAGGTCGCGGAGCAGTTCTTCCGGGGCCTGGTAGCGATCGCCCGGTTCGCGGGCCATCATCATCTCGATGACCCGGCTGATGTTGCGGCTCAGGCCGGGGCGTACTTCGCGGGGGTTGGGTACCGTGGCGGTGAGATGCGCGCGGATGACCTCGTCCGCAGTCGAACCGCTGAAGGGCGGCGAACCCACCACCATGTGGTAGAAGGTGGCGCCCAGCGAGTAGATATCGCTGCGGATGTCCACGTCCGCGTCGCCGCGGGCCTGCTCGGGCGAGATGTAATAGGGGGTACCCAGGCGCACGCCTTCTTCGCCGGCGGCCCCGGTGGTCTTGGCTATTCCGAGGTCCAGCAGCTTGGCCACTCCCTGGGGCGTGACGATGATGTTGTCGGGCTTGACATCGCGGTGTACCAGGCCGACCTTGGCGGCGTGGTCCACCGCGCGGGCCACCTGGATGATGATGTCCAGGGCCTCCTTCTCGCGGTAGGGCCCCTTGCTCTTGAGCATCTCGCGGCAGGTGATGCCCTCGACGTACTCCATCGCGAAGTAGTAGTAGCCCTTCTCCTCGCCGACGTCGATGCCCTGCACGATGTTGACATGGTTGAGCTTGGCGACCGAGCGGGCCTCGCGCATGAATCGCTCGACATAGATCTTGTCGCCGGCCAGCTTGGGCGGGAGGATCTTGAGAGCCACGTTGCGGTCCATCGAAACCTGACGGGCCTTGAAGACCGTGCCCATGGAGCCCTGGCCTATGCGCGCGAGGATCTCGTAGTTGCCCAGCCTGCGGTGGCCACTGAGTGCCTTGCCGACGCGCTTGGCGTCGGTCTCGGTGATGAAGCCCTTCTTGACCATGAGGTCCTGGAGTTTCTCCTCCAGGCCCATTTCCCGGAGCTTGGTGCGGATCTCGAGGCACTCGTCGACCTGAGCCTGGGTGACGTACCCGCGCTCGAGCGCGAGGTCCAGGAATATCCGGGTCTCGCTCTGCCCGATCTTGGAGTTGCCGGGGTCGAAATTGTCCGCCATCGCCCCTCCGGTTCGTATGCCTCAGCTGCGAAGATTGCTCGGTCGCACCCCGTGCTAGCCGGTCTCCTCCTGCACGCGCTTGTCCTTGGCGGCCACACCCGCGGCCAGTTCGTGCTTGAAGCTGGCCAGGCGCTTGGCCAGGCGCGAGTCCGACAGGGCCAGGATCTGTGCCGCGAGCACCGCCGCGTTGCTTGCCCCGGCGGCACCGACCGCAACCGTTGCCACCGGCACACCGGAGGGCATCTGCACGGTGGCCAGCAGGGCGTCCATGCCGCCCAGGTCGTTGGCCACAAGGGGAACGCCGATTACCGGTAGTGCGGTGTGCGCGGCAACCACTCCCCCGAGATGAGCCGCCCCGCCGGCCGCGCAGATGATGACCTTGATGCCGCGCTTGGACGCTTCGCGCGCCCAGCGGGCCACCGCATCCGGCGAGCGGTGCGCCGAAAGCACCCGCACCTCGCAGGCCAGGCCGAGATCCTCGAGCTTGGCCAAAGTGTTGCGCATTACCGGCAGGTCGCTGTCCGAACCCATCAGGACCGCGACTCGTACAGAAGATTTCTTCTTGGCCATGTTCAGTGTCCCTCTCCGGTGTCAATCACCTTCGGCACCCGAAAGTGCCACCCGTCTGAATCCGGCGCGCCCTCCAGCGCCGTCTCACGCGCCAGGGAGGGACGAACCCGGTCTTCGCGAAAAACGTTTCCGCCGTGGGCGCCGTGGGCCAGAGGCTTGACGCCCGCGACGTCCGCTTCGTTGAGCTGTTCGACGTAGCCCAGGATGTCACCGAGCTGCCTGGTGTAGAGCTCCAGCTCCTCATCACTGAGGTGCAGCCGCGCGAGCCTGGCGACGTGTTCGACATCCTTGCGTTCGAGAGCCATGCTTCCCTTACTCCTGCTTCCGCTAGCTGCCCGCCGTGCGCGAAGGGGCCGCGACTCGCTTCCGGGGCCCGGCGGCCACGTCGCGCGCGGGCACCAGGCGCCACTCCACCGGGTCCTTGCCGCTCAGGCGGAGACCGTCCCGAGTCGCCGACGAGAGGTCGATGCCGGCCTTGCCGTTTCCCTCCGCCCGCGCCCGCGACGCGCCGAGGACGCAACCGCGATCATCAGTGTGCCGGGTGCCGGGAGTCAACCGCCGGTCATTGAACTTCATCTTGATGTTGTCCGACTTGAAGCTCCACGAGCAACCCGCCAAGGTCGCAAGGGCGGCAGCCGCCACCACTGCGGCGGCTCCGGGTCCAGGGTTCCCCGTCTGCGCTTTTCGAGCTGCACCCGGCACGCGGGTTCCGGGTTGTGTACTAATCGAGCCGGCACCCGGACTCGGAACCCGGAAATCGGGACCGGGAACCACGCCTCTAGACTCCCGCACTCAATCGCCGCGCGAACTTCTCGGGCAAACCGGCCTGGACGATGGCGCGCTGCGCGCCGGCCACATCGTAGGGCTTGCGCACGTAGGTCACGGTGTAGTTCTCGTCGTCGAATAGCGCGAAGGATGCCAGCGGGCAGCGGTCGCGCGGCTGGCCCACCGAGCCGGGGTTTATCATGTAGATCTCGCCGCGTTCGAGCTGGAAGCTCTTGGTCTGGCGCAGGTCGGCGACCACACCGCGGGTGGAGATCAGCATGGGCACGTGGGTATGGCCGAAGAAGCAGATCCTGATCTGCTGGAACTCCTTGAGCATGCACTCGAGATTGCGCTTGACCTCGCCGGCGGTCAGGATGTAGGCATCGCGCTCCACCAGCGAGCCATGGACCATGATGTACTTCTCGTCAACAACCTGGCCCTCCGGGAGCCCCGAGAGGAAGCGCAGCGATGCCGGCGAGACGTTGTCTCGTGTCCACTCCAGAGCCTTGGTCGCGGTCAGGCGCATGCGCGGGTCAATGTTGCCTGCGACCTGGCGGTCGTGATTGCCGGCGATGGTTACCATGTGGACCTGCTCGCGGGCCTTGGCCAGGCAATCCGCGGGACCGGCGCCGTAGCCCACCAGGTCTCCCACGTTGAGAATCTTTCCGACGCCTGCGGCCTTGAGGTGCTCAAGCACCTCCTCGAAAGCCTGCGCGTTGGCGTGGACGTCCCCGATCAGCCCGTAGAGCATATCGCCTCAGTTGCCCGTGGTCGATGGACAGCGACCCGGCAGCCGCCTACCGGTCAATGTCCCGTCCCGCAGTCCTCCAGATCAGCCAGAGGCCGTAACTGGATGCCCGCTCCCGTACCCACTCGCGAGTGCCCCCGAAGTTCTGCACGTCGTGCTTCACCCCCCGGGGCGTGGCCACCGCGAAGTGCACGGTGCCAACAGGTTTGTTGGCGGACCCCCCGTCCGGCCCGGCAATTCCCGTAACGGCAAGATTTATATCCGCCCCGCTGGAGGCGCGCAACCCACTTGCCATGGCCTTTGCGCAGGCGGCGCTGACCGCGCCGTGACGCTCGATGATGCCCGGGCTCAGGCCCAGCAGGTGGATCTTGGACTCGTTGCTGTAGGTAACCAGTCCCGAGACCAGACTGGCTGAAATCCCCGGCACGCTCACGAGTCGCGAGGTGATTCTCCCGCCGGTACAACTCTCTGCCAGCGAGAGGGTTAGGTTCCGATCGGACAGCTGTTTCGCGACCGCATCCTCCAGCCGCTGGGGTCCTTCGCCCCACTGCGATTCGCCGAAGCGCTTCTTGAGAACTCCGGCGGCCCGGTCCACGAGACCGGCGCCGTCGGGACCCTCGGCGGCCACGCGCAGCGAGACCCAGCCGCGGCCCAGCTTGGTCCCGATCTCCAGCCGGCCGTCTCGCAGCAAATCGGCGAGCGCCTCGCGCGCCTCGTGGTCGGCCTGACTTTCGGGCCAACCGGAGACGTGCAGCAGCCGCGCGTGGCGCCTCGGGCGGTCGGGGAAGAGCTCTTCCAGCGCCGGCGCGATCGACTCGTCGAAGATCGCCCTCATCTCGCGGGGGACGCCGGGCAACAGGAACAGGTGTTGCGTGTCGGCTGCCGGGCGTTGGGATCGGCCGGCAGCGAGAGGGTGGCTGTCATCCAACACCGAAGGCCGCACACCCGAAACCTGCATGTGAATGCCGGGCGCCGAACCCTCCGGGTTCGGGTAGACCCTGGCGCCCATGGGAATCATTGCCATGCGCAGGCGGTTGCCGGTTACCGCTTCCGGCCTGCACTTCATGCGCTTGGCTATGCCGGCCACGGCTTCCGGCGACTTGACGACTTCGACGCCGGCAAACTTCGCAGCCGCCGGCGCGCTGAGGTCGTCGCCCGTGGGCCCCAGCCCGCCGGTGACCACCACGACCGGAGCAAGGCTCACGGCGCGCCGGAAGGCATCGACGATGTCCCCCTCGCGGTCGGCCACGGTCATACCCGCGGCCACGCGGAAGCCCAGCGCCGAAAGGCGCTCTCCGAGCCAGGCGGAATTCGTGTCGGTGACTTCGCCGCGCAGGATTTCTTCGCCGATCGCAAGCAAGACAGCCGTTGGTGCGTTCAAGTACGCGCTTCCTTAAGGGTTCGCAGTTCGCGGAGCATCTTCTCCCAGGCGGCCCTGGCATAGAAGCGGTGGCCTTCGTTGCCGACCACCAGGTGGCAGTGTTTCGCGGCGCCGGCGGCGCGGTAGATCTTCCTGAGCTGGCGGAAGGCCTTCTGCACTCCGGCGAAGGGGAAGATCGGGTCCTTCCTGCCGGAGACTATCACCACCGGCTTGGGTGCGAAGAGGCCCATAACGTCGGCCATCTCGGCCCATAGCATGAGGCCCGGGACGTAGTTGTCCACGCAGTGGTAGATGCTCATGATCGAGTCGGCGAAAGTGCAGAAGTAGCAGCTGGGCATGGCCAGCCGGATCCTCGGCAGCAGCGCCGCGGAGAACAGCGATATCGTCCCGCCGCCGCTGTTGCCCATCACCCCTAGGGTCTTCATGTTGCAGTCACCCCGCGAGGCCAGGTAGTCGATCCCGCGATCGACGTCGAATACCCGCTCGCCGATCAGCGTGCGGCCCAGCAGCAGCGAGTGCATGGTCGCGTCGAGACAGCCGTGCTTGGCGACCTTTTCCTGGAGCTGCTCGCGGCGCAGGCCGAAGGAACGCTGCTCGATGCACAACGCGGCCACGCCCCGTCGCATGCAGCCCAGCGCGAAATCGCGGTCGCCGTCGTCGGGGGGGATGGCCTTGAACTCGTTCTCGCGATTCCGCGCGATGGAAACGTGCATGCCCGTCGAGTGGCCCTGCAGGCAGATGAAGAAGTCGTACGGCGGCTTTGCCCCCTTCGGCAGGCAGACGTAGGCCAGGGCGTCCGAGCCGGGCTCGGCGCGGAAGGCGATCTTCTCGATGCTGCCCAGCTTGTGTTCCTGCTTCCACAACGAGCGGACGCGCAGCGGCACGCGGCCGGCGCGCGCGGGGACGTGGCCGACAAGCTCGCGGAGCTTCCTGCGCAGCCTGCGCTGCCAGAGCTTCACGTCCTCGCCGCGATAGGCGAGCTTCTGCTCCGTGCCGCGCATCAGGCGCCTGTGGAATACGGAGGGGGAGAGGTCCAGCTTGGGCGTGCTCTTTTTGGCAGGCATGCGGGAGTCCTTTACGGGCAGGCGAGCGTTCCTTCTCCGGGCGGAGCGCGCGGCGGTCTACTGGACGACCGTCGGCTTGAACGTCTTGAGCTTGAGGCCGGCGCCCTTGAAGGTTACCGACATGCCCTGGCTGTTCAGCGCCCGGCACTTCCGGGGGAACTCGGCGTCGTCGATGTCCAGCACCCAGCTGGCGGTGCGGCCCGAGCTCTTGTGGGCGTTGGTCTTGACTATGTCGCCGGGGACGGTGACTTTCACGCTCATCCTGAAGCCCGGCATGGACTTCCTGGCGCGCTCGTGCTCGGCCTTGTCGTCCCCGGTCGATCCGGACATCCTGCCGAGCTGCGGGTGGGCGATGACCATCACGTAGTTGCCGTCGGAGTCCTTGGTCAGCCCCATGGTGCCGCCGCGGCCTCCGCCGGCCGGAACCCTGGTTGCCGAGCCGAGGTCCTTGCAGGCCGAGGTAATGTACGCGTGGCGCCAGCCGTCTTTGGTCACGACCTTGACTTCCCTGAGCTCCACGCCGTCGGCCTTGCGTCCCGCGAACTGCCTGCGAATCGCCTTCTCATCGAATAGCAGGCCGCCCATCCCTGCCGCGCCGCCGGCCGGCAGCGGACCGGTCGGACGCACGACCTTGCCGGGCTTCTCAACCTTGGGGACCTCGGGCTTGCGCTTCTCGCCCTTGCCGATCGCCGCCTCCTTGCGAGCGGCGGCCTTCATCTTCTCGATCTCCTTGCGCATCTCCTCGGACATCGCGCCGGCCCGGGGCTTCTTGACCTTGAGGTCCGGGTCCTTCTGCCCGGACTTCTTGAGGTCCTCGACCTGCTCCTCGATGGACTTCTCGGGCTTGACGGTGACCTCGGGGACCGCCGGGGTCGTGCCGGTCGCCGGCGGCTTCTTGCCCTTGCGCATGGCCTCGATCTGCTCCGCGAGCTTCTGCATGTCCATCGGGACCATCGGCGTGCCGTCGTGTCTGGCGGGCATGTTCTTCTGCATTTCCTGGAGCTTCTTGATCATCTCCTGCATCCTGGCCATGTCAGGACCCGGCGGCGTGCCGGGGACACCGGGCGTTCCTGCCCCGGGCATGCCCGGGCCCATGGCCTGAATTGCTTCCATCTGTTTCACGTGTTCCTCGCGCATGGCGTAGTGGATCTTGACCAGCGAGGAACCGTCGGCATTGAGCGTCAAGTCCTGGTCCATCTTGACGCACCCGGTCGGCATGGCGACCAGGGCCAGGACGAACAGGACACCGGCGGCAAGCAAGAGCTTCTTCATGGCTGTCTCCCGATCATTCTCAGGTCATCGCGAGTGTCGGTCGGCGTCACTCGCCCAGGTTGTGACCCAGCGTGGCCTTGACCAAACGTGCCATGCGGCGCCCCAGGGCCTTGCAGCCGTCCAGTGCGCGCTTGTCCGGCGCGCCGATTGCTACCGGGCCGTAGTGGTCGCCGCTGTGCGTGCCCTGGACCACCATGCCGTGCACCAGCATTGCGTGTACGATTTCGAGAATGGTGGTCTCGTTGCCGCCGGCAAGGTTGGCGCTGCTGGTGAAGGCTCCGCCGATCCTGCCCTCCAGTTCGCCATGGAACTTCACGCTGTCGTCGAAGACCTTCTTGACCTCCCAGGCCATCGTGCCGTAGTAGGTGGGACTGCCCACCGCGATGCCCGCGAAGTCCTTGAGCAGGCCGGTCTTGAACCCGGCGGCGTGGGCCATGGAGACATCGACGCCCAACCCCTTGACGCCCTCCGCCACGGCCTTGGCCATCTTCTCGGTGTTGCCGGTGCGCGAGTGGTAGAGAACCAGGATCCCGCTCATCTTTCGACCCTCCTGAAGTTCCCGGTGGCGAAGCCCAGGTTGCGGAGTGTTTCCTTGAGCTGCTTCACCGAGAAGGGTTTGCCCAGCACCCCATGGGCGCCGGCATTCAGCAAGCGTTCGCTTTCCTCGTGCCCGCCGCCGGCCAGGAAGAGGATGCTGGACTGGCGGCAACAGTCGCTGGTGGAAATGCAGCGGCAGAACCGAACCGGGTCGGGAGCGGCCGCCGCCGCGTCGACGATCAGGAGCCAGGGGCGAAATTTCGCGGCCATTACTCCGGCCACGAAGGGGCAATCGCTCTGCAGGACCTCGACGCCGGCGCGACCCAGCACGTCAGCCAGCAGGTCGCCCACGAATCGGTCGCGGGCAACCACCAGAGCGCAGTTTTCGCGAGTGTCCAGCCCGGCGGTGTCCAGGCCCCGGGCGGACATGAAGCGCCGGGCCTCGGTCAGGGAGATGCGGTAGTGGCCTCCGACCGTACGCGCGGCCTTGATGCGTCCCTCACTGACCGCCTTGACTATGGATCGCTTGGAAATGCCAGACATCGCCGCGAGCTCACCGCTGGTGAGTTGCCGCGGCCTGGGCCGGCGTCTGGCTCGTCGCTGGGCCAAGATATCCCCCCCCTCCGAACGCGGACATGTTAAGCGGCCTCCCGAACGTTTGCAATCGCGGGCGGTGGTTGGGCTACCTGTCCTTCTCGCGCGCTCTCCTCTCCATTTCGCCAATGTCCAGGACGACCTTGGTGCGGCCGTCGGTGTTGACCCACAGGGTGCGCTCCACGCTCTTGCCCTTCGAGGCGGTGCGGAAGACATACTTGCCCTGGGGCAGCTTCAAGGGCTCGCCGAAGTTACCGTCGGCGACCTTCTTGCCGTCGCGGTCGAAGACCTGGTATCCCGGCGGGGCCTTGACCGCGGCCTGCCTGAGGCGCGCGGAGAGCAGCTCTGGCTTGGCGGCCGACCAGTACTGGCCGCCGCCGGCCCTGGTCATGGCCAGCAGCTGCTTCTGCCAATCCTTGCGACCGATGTCGAAGCCGACTACGTTCAGGGTCACGCCCTTCATCTTCGCGAACCTGGCCGCGGCCTTGACCGGGTCACGGCGCGGGATGGTGTCCTCTCCGCCGTCGGTGAGCAGGATCACCATCACCGGAGCTTTCTCGCTGGCGCTCAGGCGCGACAGGTCCTTTGCGGTCATCTCCAGGCTGTGGGCCAGCGGGGTCTTGCCCCGCGCGCGCAACGCGGCCAGGCACGCCTTGAACTTCGCGCGGTCGAGCTTGGTCATCTTGACCTCCAGCGTGCTGTCGACATTGGCCAGACGGTTGAGTTCGCCCTGGAGATTAATGGCCCGCTGGCGGTTGCCGTAGACCCTCAGCGCGACGTGGCTCTCGTCGTTGAGGTGCGCGACCAGTTCCGTCACCGCCGCGCGGGCCACGTCGAACTTTTTCTTGGCCAGCATCGAGCCCGAGGCGTCGAGGATGATGTAGTAGCGCATGCCCGCGGGCATGATCACGCTGGCTTCGAGCAATCCGTCGCCGGCCTTGGGCTTCGGCTTGGGCTTGAAGCTCGGCGTCGCCCGGGTCAGGAACAGCAGCGCGAAGCTGGTGCGCAGGGCATCGCTTTCGCCGTCGCCGCCCGGCCAGCTGCCGGCCTTGGCCTGCGCGCCGACCAGGTACTTGGCACCGGTCGGGTACCATTCAACGTCCCCGACGAAGTCCACGCCGAGAATCCGCCCCATGCGCTCGATGGAGTAGATGTAGTAGTACAGGTGCGCCTTCTCGTGAAGGGTGTTCTCGTCGAACTTCCACTTGTTGGCCGCGAACCACCTGAGGCCCTCCTGGACCTGGAGATCCTCCAGCGGCTTCCCGCCGAGGTGCTCCATGCAGATCGCCAGGGTGCAGACCCCCGCGCAGCTCATCGAGCCGTAGCCCTTGCTCTGCCTGCCGGAATAGGCCCAGCCGCCGTCGTAGCACTGCACGCCGCGGGTAGTCTCCAGGCAGCGACGCCAGGCCTCGGGGGCGATCTTCAGTCGCGAGCGGTTGGCGGCCCACAACCCCAGCATCGCGAACTGGGTGATCGAGTTGTCACCGTCCGCGCCGACGGCCCAGGGCGACTTGCGCTGCCATATCGACGTCGCCGCCTCCTTGCCGCCTTCGTCGACGGGCACCCCGCCGCTGATTTCCAGCACCGGCTTGGCCGGACGCTTGCCGCCGCCCTCGCGGTAGACGGCACGGTCCGGGGCCTCGGCGCGGATCAGCTCCAGCACCTTGCGGCGGTCGGATGCGTGATAGCCCAGCCTTCCCCCGCGACCCTGGGTGTCCAGCAGGTAGCGCGCGGCCTGCTTGAGCACCGGCTCGAACTCCGGGTCCCCGTAGTGCTCCACCAGAGTGGCGATGAGCCCCACCTCGTAGCTCTGCTTGCCCTTGAAGGTCAGCCTTCTAAGGTGGTGCTTGAGCTGGCGGTCGAACTCCGGGAACTTCTTGTGCGCGTCGGAGTGCACCAGCGCGACCAACGCGAGGGTGTCCTCCCCGGAATCCATGACGCCCTCGCCCTTGTCGAGGCGTCGCTCCCAGAGGTACTTCCAGAGCCAGGCGCGGCCGCGGTCGATGGCCCGGTTGACCTGCTCGGGCTTGAGCCCCACGCCGGCCAGGCCCTTGGGCTCCCGGCCGGGGCTCAGCGGCTTGATCTTGCCGAAGTGCAGGGTTTCGCCGGTCTGCAACGCGTGGACCTTGCCCTTGAAGACGTCGACGTACCTGCTCTCCAGCACGCCCGTGTAGCGCAGGAGCGGCCGTTTGTCCTCGTTGGGCACCCCCCAGACCATCCGGAAGCGGCGCCTGCCGCCGCGCGGGATCCAGCGCACCCTGCGCTCCGGCGCGGTGAACCAGTCGCGCTGTGCCGCGCTGTCGCAGCCGCGCACCGTGCCGTCGGGCCGGTGGTAGCACAGCCGCTGGCAGAAGTTGGTCACCTCCGGGTACTCGCCGCGATTCTCAAGCTCGACGTTGACGCTGAGCCACTCGTGCTTCTTGCCCGACCTGCGGCCGTGAACCACGTCGAGCATCTCGGGCTTGGAAATCCTGATCGACAGGCCGCCATCGTCGAGAGTGGCGACCGGCTTGGTCTCGGGCCAGGGCGGAACCTTGCCGCTGACCGCCAGGCGCGCGGAGCGAGGGTATACCGGCGGCCTGCCCGGCAGCACGACCGACTGCGCCCCGAACTCCAGCTGCAGGGAAGCGAACTTCTTCGGCACGGAGAAGACCAGCTCGTGGCGGGTCATCACCGTCGGCAGCCGGGTGGGGCTGCGCTGGCCGAACCCGCACGTGTAGCGATCGATGTCCACCGGGCGGTAGCCGTCGACCACCAGCTGGCAGAACTGCCGGGGCAGCATCCAGACCAGCGGAGCGGCGACCGGCTTGTCCTCGGGGTCGGTCGCGGTCATGCGGCTGCGCACGCCCACCTCCAGCACCAGGTACTGCATGCCTTCATATGGCCGGCTGCCGCCCAACTCCCCGACCAGGCGCTGGGAGTAGAGCGCGACCTCCATGACCTCGTTCTTCGCGACCGCGGCGGGCTTGGCGACCTCGAGCCCGGGGGCTTTCAATGCCGCCAGCCTGAAGTTGCCGAACCGCGAATCGTAGAAGTGCAGCTCCGCGCTGCGCACATCCAGGGTGTCGGGCAGCTTCCAGGCCATCCTGCCCCGGCGGACCTCGCCCGGCTTCATGAGGGACACCTCGTACCCCGGGTAAAGGAAGGGCTTGCCGGAGAGCCGCGCGTAGGGCAGCAGCCGGTCGCCGTTCACCACGCAGAAGAGCTGCCGGTCGGGTATCGGGCGATACCCGTCGGCGCGCGGCGTCACCTTGGCCAGCAGCTCCTTGCCGGCGGTGCGCCTCCATTCCGTCTCGGCGACCAGGTAGCGCCAGCCGCTGTCCGCCTTGTGCTTGCCGCTCTTCTCGGCCAGTTCCAGCGACTTGACGGTCAGCTCCACCGCGCGGTTGGCGGCCCTGGCGGCCACCTTCCAGGTACGGAGCTCCGGCTTCTTCGCCGGCGCCGGTTTAACCGGGCCCTTGACCGGATCCTTGGGAGGATCGGTCTTGACCGGCGGCTTCGGGTCCTTCGGTGGCCGGGGCTTCACCGGGCCGGTCCCGGTTGCCGTACCGATCGAAGCGACCGGCTCGCCTTCGAGCGGCTTCATCACCAGCGTCTTGGCCAGCGAGTACCCGTTGTAGGCCACGCGCGGCCTCTTCTCGGAGGCGGGCACCATCCACGCGGCGCGGAAGCTGCGGCGTTCTCCGGGGGGCACGATAACCAGCGGCGCGGCGGCGTAGGCCGAGCAGAGCGCGCGCGGGTCCATCCGCAACTTGCGGCCGTCGGCCTTGACATATTCGAACTGCTTGGCCGACTGGATGAACTCGCCCCTGGCGCCCTTGTTCTGTATGGTTACGCGGCACACGTACCACTTGAGCCCCTTGCCGGCGGCCAGGCCGTTGAAACTCCCGGCCGCCTGCCCCTCGCCCAGGCTGACGGTGAGCTTCTCGTCGAGGACGCTGGCGGTCGCCGGGATCCTGCCGAGCTTCGGAGCAGCGCCCGCCAGATCCACTGTCAGCGGCCTGGGCGTGATCACGCCCTTGTCGGGAGTTGCCGCGTGCGGGTAGCTGAAGCGCAGCTGCACGGACTTCGCGCCGGTCGGCACCGCGAAGACCGCGCGGTAGCCGGTGAGAATGTCCGGCAGGTAGCGCGGGAGCTTCGGGAGCGTGCTCAGCCGCATGTCCGCCGTAACCGCGTATTCGCCGTCGACCACCAGGTAGAGGTAGCGCGACCAGTCCTTCCAGTCGCACACCGTGCCGACCTTGAGCTTGTCGCCGGGCTTGGCCTTGGGGTCGTAGGCGGTGGCGTCGGCCTCGAAGACCAGGCGGGAGCGCGAGCGCAGGTCCACGCTGAGGAACTCGCAGCCCGCCGGCGGCTTGCGGCCGTCGAGCTCGGCGGCCTTGTTCAAACCGAACGCGGCGAGTTCCACCAGCTCGTTACTGACCGCGGGCTTCACCGGCTTGAGCGTCGCAACCCCCGGCGCGTCCTTACTGCGGAAGATCGTCAGCGCCATGCTGCCGTGGGCGTAGTCGTAGTGCCGCAGGGTCAGTTCTCCGAGCGCGGAAAGGTCCTCGGGGATCTCGTAGATCAGCTTGCCCTCGCGCACCGAGCCGGGTCCCGGCAGCAGGAACTTGCCGGGGCCGATCTGCCCGGGCCACATCGGCCTGGCCGCGGGGACCACGCGGTTGCCGTCGGCCACCAGGTAGAGGTGGTCGGCCAGCTTCTTCATCATGTAGGCCACCGGCAGCTTCTTCTCGCGAACCACCTGGGGCTTGAGGATGTTCTCCCAGCGGGTGCCCAGCACCAGCAGGCGCTTGCCCTTCGGCGCCGCGCGGGCGCCGAACTTCTTCGCAACCAGGACCGAGCTGACCTCCAGGACCGCCGCGCGGTTGCGGACCCTGAGCGCGGCGAGCATCGGTTTCTCGACCTCGAGCCTGGCCAGCGGGCGGTTGAGTCCCGCATCCTCCACGGTGGGCTTGGCCAGGCTCACCGCCTGGGTCGATACGCCGAACTCCCCGGCGGCTCGGCGGTAGTCCGTCGAGAGCTTCACGGGATCGATCAGCGCCACGGTCGCCGCGCGCGGCTTGCCGCCTTCAACGGCAACCACCGAAAGCGTGCTGCCGCCCGCCGGCGAGCCGAGCAGGCGCGGCTCACCCGGAGTCCGCAGAGGAGCGCCGCCGCGGGCCGAGACCAGCGCAAGATCGATGGCCTTGAAGCGCGCCAGCCACCCCTTCACCAGCGCGGGCGGTGCGTCGGCCAGGAGTACGACGCGCCGGGCCTTGGCCGCGGCCAGCGCGGCCGCGATCGCCTTTTCGGGATCGGTCACCGAGACTCCGGGAGCAACGTCCGCTCCGGGCAGCGATAGCGCCGGCGAGCGCGCCGCAACGCCGATCACCACCGTTTCCTTCACGATCGCGAAGGGCTTCCAAGGCGCGCCTGCGATCTTCACGTTGGCGGAGACGAACCGGGGCCCCCTGGTGGCCCTCATGGCCGCCAGCAGCTGCGCGGCACCGGCCTTGCCGACCAGGTCGCGGTGCGCCACGTTGACGACGTCGAAACCCGCGGCGGAGAGCATCTTCACCGGGTAGGCCGTGCCCTTCTTCGCCGGTCGGCCCGACGCGGAGAGGCTCCCGCCCGTCGAGAGCACCAGCGCGTCCCTGACGCCCAGCGACTTGAGCAGCGCCTTGCGTCCCAGCTTCGCCGCGCTCCAGTCCGAGGCGTCGGAGCAGTGTACCAGCGGCAACTCGCCCGCGCGCGAGAGAGAAGCGACCAGCAGCAACGCCGCGCCGGCGGCGAGGAGGTTGCGGGCGGTAACGGTCATCTTCGAGGTCATCCCCGCACCTCCTACTTGTTGCTCGAGCACAGGCCGGCCACGTCCCACACCCCGCCGATGACGTCACCCGCGGTGGAGAAACCCGAGCCTGCGATCATCGAGGAACTCGATATCCCGCCGTAGGCGCCCACGTAATTCCCGGGGTTGTCGGTCCCGGTGACGCACATCAGCCACTCGCGCGACGCGGTGTTCGGCTTGACGCCGCGGATGTAATTGCCGAAGACCCCCACCATGCACTTGAGATTGGCGAGGTTGACCTTGATCACGTTCAGGTACTCGGTGGCGCTCATGCCCTCCCCGCCGTCGCCGCGGCCCAGCGTTGCGCCGGTCGCGGGATCGACGCTCCACCAGGAGCGCACGTTCTTTGCGCCGGGGAAGACCAGCAGTTCGCCGCGCCCGTTGGCGGCGAGGCCCCAGCGGGCCAGCGGTGCGGGGCTGACGCCCTTCAGACCGGCGGCAGTCGCCACCACCGGCTTGCGCCCGGAGAGCGCCCCGGCCTGGAAGTCGCCGTAGGTGCCGCGCACCCCGGCGGCCGGCTTCTTCTCGCGGATCAACTGGGATTCGAAGACGGTAGAGGCCGCGCCGAGCAGGACGTTGGCGTCGAACGCGGCGCTCGCGGCGGTCTTCTTGCGCGGCACCAGCAACTGGCCGTCGTAGGCCACGTCGATAACCGTGCGCCGTCGCAGCCCCTTGGGCCTGGCCACCGGCATTATCGACGAGGTCTTCATGATTACCGCCGGTCCGCCCAGGAATGCCAGGTCGCGGTTGGAGGACAGCACCCGGTCCGCCAGGCCCAGCCGGGCGAGTTGCCACTCGTTCAGCATGCGCTGGACCACTCGGAACCTCCCCCCGCGCATCAGCCCGTCGGTATCCCCGTCGGAATTGACCGTCAGGATCGCGGCAACATTGCGGCTCGCCGCCGAAAGCGCGAACCAGCGCGCGGTGTCGGCTCCGGCCGGTCCCGGGAAGCAGTTGATGTCGGTGTGGACGATCGGCGAGACGCCCTTGCGCAACGGACCGTAGAGCAGCCTGCGGATCGCGATCACCTTCCTGCCGGGAAGCCTGAGGTCGATCTCCAGGACCAGCGACTCCAGCCGGGTGTCGGGCTTCGCCTTCTCTCCCCCGCCGCCCAAGGCGCCGCCGAACATCCCGCCGACCTTGCTGCCCATACCCTTGGCCGACTCGATGCGCCCGTCGTGCGAAACGGTGAAGAGGTGGCCGTTGCGGTCGAAAACCAGCGAGGACTTCCAGAACTCGCCGGACTCGACCGTTACCTGGAAGCGCTTGCAGCCGGTCACGAAGTCGTGCCACTCGGCGGGCTTCCAGCCGGTCATCGACTTTCCCGGCGCGCTGCTGGCCTCGGGGATGACCTGCACGCGCAGGTTGTGCCCCAGCAGCGCGGCCAGGCGCGCCTCGTGCTTCAGGAGCACGAAGGGCTTGCTCTTCTTATCCCTGGAGGACACGTTCATGATCACGCGCAGCTCCAGGTCGGCTACGCGATCCGCGGGCACGTCCTCCAGGCGCTTGCCCCGCTTGAGCACCGCCGCGCCGGCCTTGCCCTCCGGCGAGACGTCGAGGTAGCCCCGCGTGCCCGGCAGGTAGAGCAGGATCCTTTCGGCGGCGGCCGCGGCGAGCTCCTTCCTCCAGGCCTCGAACGACCGGGGCGCCGCACGACCCGCCAGCAGCGGCTTGAGTTCCGCGGCCTGCGCCCAGCCCGCGTCGAAGCCCTCGTCGAGCATGCGCTGCCAGCGCGTCGCCGCGCCGGAGATGCGCAGCCGGCGGTTGTTGAGCCTTACGCCGTGTGCCGCCAGCAGCGGCGAGGGCGCCGGCAGCCCGGCGGTGTCCACCCGCGCGCCGACACCCAGCGTGCGCTCGCGCCCCTGCGAGCGCAGGAATGCGTCGACCACGGCGAGCCTGGAGTTCGAGTCGCGGGAGAGGACCACCAGCCGGGAGTCAAAGCCGGCTTCGGCCAGAAGGGCCCGGAGCACCAGTGCCCGGTCCCAGTCACCGCCCGCCCGCGCGGCGAGCGTTCCGCTCACCCCGCGCACCGAGCCCGCGCAGGGCTCGTAGGCAATCCGCTCGCGCACGAAGGCCGCGAGCTTCTCGGGGTCGTTGCCGACGCGCATGACCACCCCGGTCGGCGAGAAGGGACACCTCGAGTCCACCAGGTAGGTCCGCCGCGCAGCGGCCATCAGCTTGCGGGCTCGCTCCAGCAGCTCCCTGCGGCCCGGTTGGCCGGCTCGCGCCGGACTGACTGCCAGCACGCCGAGCAACGCGAAAACGGCAAAACAAGAACTCGCACGGGGTTCAACGAGCTTCATGGACGTGTCCTCCCGAATCTCACGGTCGCAGCAGGGGCTTCCGATCTCCAGTTCCGGCGCCAATCGTCACGCATCTGCGAGAAGCACGCAAGAAGAGAAAGGCCGGCCACTTCGTTGGCCGGCCCTTCCGTGGGTGCAATGCTGGCGCTGTCGGTTACTTGCGCTTGAAGTCCTTCACGAAGGAATCCAGGTCCGGCAGCATCTTCCTGATGGCGTGGTCGATGGCCAGGCGCAGCAGCAGGCCGCGGTTGTTCTTCTCGACCTTCATCTTGGCCTTGGCGGTCGAACTCGCGCCCAGGATGTCAAAGCCGAAGGCGCGCAGCGAGTCCTTGCGGCGGTACTCGGACTGCTCGGCGCAGCAGAGCTCGCCGGTGTTGGGGTTCACCAGGCGGATGTCCACGCCGATGTCCACGGTGATCTCCTTGCGGCTCTTGCGGAAGTCAAGCAGGCCGAATACCCCGCCGTAGCGTCCGCCGCCGATGCGACCCAGGCCGAAACCTGTCTCGCCCTCTTCGGTCTTGACGCGGAAGTTGGTGATCTTGCCGTACATGAGCAGATCGACGCCGCGGACCTGGCCGCTCTTGGCCATCTCCTCGGGCTTGACGATGCCCTCCAGCGCCTGCTCCTTGAGGAGCTGCGGCAGCTGGGCGCGCTCGATTACCCGCACGCGCTTGGTCTTGAACATCAGCGTGGTGGCTATGTCGGCGGCCTCGTTGCCGATTTCGACCTGGTCCTTCTTGGTGCCGGCCTTGTTCCACCAGGGCGGGCAGCCAATCCGCGGGCGGGTGATGCCGGCCGGCGGGGGCGGGTACTTGCCGACCTCGGTGGCCAGCTTGTTTTCGCCGGCGGTCTCGGTGGACTTGACGCAGCCCAGCAGCACGGCCATGACCGTCACGACCGCAAGAGCCATCAGTGCTGAACGACAGACGCGCATCAGAAACCTCCTGACCTAAAAGGTTCACGGAACGCCGCCTGAAAACCGGAATCAGTCGGCCTGTAGTGCCCGACTATACCGATCCGGTGGCGGCCGTCAACTGCAAGGCAGCGAAAGGAGGCCGGCCGGCAGGCCGTTGAAGAAGTGTTCCGGGCTAGAGGTTGAGCAACTTGGCCACTCAAGAGAACGCCCGCCTTCGTCCTGCCCAGCCTGCGGCTACGCAGGGCTACGGCGCGCCGGGGCAGGAGGGGGTTAACTTCCCCAATGAGGTCCCTTCCATAATCAACGGCTCTCCTGCTCGCGCAAGCCGTCTTTCAAAGGCCTGCTAGAGCTTCCCGGACCGGTAGATCGCCCAGGCCAGGCCCATGCCCAGGAACCCGGCCACTACGTAGCCCACCAGTCCGAGTACGGATATCTGGGTCCCCCAGATATGGGGCTTGATCTTCATGGCCATGATGACGCTGCTGCCCACGATCACCGCGGCGATGATCATGGCGAAGGCCAGGCGGTTGCTGGAGCGGTCCAGCTCGCTGGTCAGCTTCTCCAGGCCCTCGTGGCGGAAGCCCAGCGCCAGCCGGCCGTTCTGAGCCTTCTTCATCAGCTGGCGCAGGTCGCGCGGCAGCGCGTTCAGGAAACTGGTGAGGTAGTATAGGCTGGCGCCGGTGCGCTTGAGCAGGTGCCGGGGGCTCAGGCGGTCGAGCAGCAGCCTGGTGGCGTAGGGTTTGATCGCCGAAGCGATGTCGATTTCGGGGTGGAGCTCGCGGACCAGCGAGCTCATCAGCGCGAAGGCCCGTCCCAGCATCACGAAGTCACGCGGCAAGTTGACGTCGTGGCGTCTCGCGACCGCCAGGAGATCGTTGAACGCCTCGGACATGTCGATGGTGCGGGCGGGCACGCCGTAGTAGCGGTCGAAGAACTCGACGAGGTCCAGACGCACCGCGGCGAGATCCGCTCCCTCGCTGAAGATTCCGATGTCGGTGTAGACGCTGACGATCAGCTCCATGTCACCGCGTACCAGCGCCAGCAGCGTGGTGGCCAGCTGCCCCTTGAGCTCCGCGGAGACGTGGCCGACCATGCCGAAGTCCAGCAGCGCGGCCCGCGAGCCCTGCAGCGCCAGGATGTTCCCGGGGTGCGGGTCGGCGTGGAACGAGCCGAATTCGAAGAACTGCCGCAGGAACGCGTTGCAGAGGTTCTCGGCCAGCTTCTGAGTGTCGAAGCCGGAAGAGCGCAGCGCGGCGAGGTCGGTGAGGGGGGCGCCGTCGATGCGCTCCATGACCAGCATGTCCGGCGTGCAGTAGTCCCAGTGCACCGAGGGCACCGTGACGGTTTCGTCGTCCTCGTAAAACTTGCCGAACTTGACCAGCGTGCTGGCCTCGGTCGTGAAGTTCAGCTCGCGCTTGAGAGCGCGGCCGAACTCCTCGACGATCATCACCGGCTTGAACCGCGCGAGTTCCGGAACGTGTTTCTCGGCGAGCTCGGCGATGCCCATGAGCAGGTCGAGATCCGCCATCGCGGTTTTCTCGGCGCCGGGGCGCTTGACCTTGATCGCGACGCGGCCGCCGTCCTCGAACTCGGCGGAGTGCACCTGGGCCAGTGACCCGGAGGCCACCGGCCTGTCGCTGAAGGACGAGAAGACCTCGTCCAGCGGGCGGCCCAGCTGGTTGCTGACGATCTGCCTGGCCGCGTCGTGGTGGAAGGGCTCGACGTTGTCCTGGAGTTCCGACAGCGCCGTGACGTATTCCTCGGGCGTGATGTCCGGCCTGGTGGCCATCAGCTGGCCGAACTTCACGAACGTGGGACCGAGCTCCTCGATCACCTGCACCAGGCGTTCGGGAGTGGGAGTGGGCAGGTCCCGAGCGGGGCCGCGCCGGATGCGCTTGAGCAGCGGGATATAGCTGCCGAGGTTTATCTGCTCCACGAGCTGGCCGAACCCGTGACGGGTGAGCACCAGGACGATGTCCTTGAGCCGCTTGAGATTGCGGTAGGTGCGGGCGAGCTCGAGTATTCTCACGAAGCCGCTTCCGAAGAAGTCCGCCGGACGGGCAGCCGGGCTACCCGTTCCCGCTTGAACGCTTCTCGAGTTCCTCGACGCGAGCTGCGAGCCTCTCGACCTCCGCCGCCCGGGCCAGCCCGGCCTTGCTCATGGCCTTCTCGACGGCCCGGTCGACGTGCTTCTGCAGGGTCTTCCTGGTCTCCTCGCCGCGAGCCATTATCTCCTTGACCAGTTGGCCGGGCCTTTCGCTGCGGGCCTCGCCGCGCTTGATCAGTTCGTCGGCGAGTTCGCGCGCTTTCTCCTCGGTGATGTCCAGGAGACCGAGCCCCAGACTGGCGAGCTTCCTGATCGAATTCATGCTTGTCCCTCCCCCCCTGGCGGGCCGCCGTAGAGACGGCCTGCAGAGCAGGAGAAAGGAGGAAGCAGAAAGTAGAGCCAATGTAAGGCAGGAGATTGCGACGCCTGCCTCTCCTGCGGTCTACCTTCCCCTTTCCCCTTTCTCAGGCTCGATGCCAATGAACCCTTCTCAACGGCCTGCTGGCGTTCCGGCCTGCGATGATAACCGGATGGCGGCGGCCGCGCAAGCCAAACCGTATTCCGGCAAAGGGTTGACGGGAGGCAGCCGCGGTGCTAAATCCTTGGGGCGGACCCGGCAGGTCTTCTAGGCGTGGCCTGCCAGGCGGAAAGGAGCCGCCCGTGCCGTCAGCGCTGGTGTTGCTGACCGAGGAACTGCCCGTCCGGCCCCGTGAGATGGGCCCGATCCTGGCACCGGTGCTGGGGATGGTGGCCTACGACGTGATCGCCGCGTTCAAGCGCTCGCCGGTGCTGCCCTTCGAGGAACTCGATGACGCGGTGGCCGCGGCGGCGGTCAAGGAGCTCGACGATCGCCGGATCGCCGCCGCAACGGTGCCCAGCGACCGTCTGCCGCCCGATCCCCAGGTGTTCAAGGTGCACAACGCCGACGTGGAAGAGGCCGGCCTGAACCTTCAGGTGGACTCCCTCGGAAAGATGCGCATGGTCGCATGGGACGGGATCGAACTCGTCAACGCGGCGACGATCAGTGTCGAGAAGACATCCACCCGCACCAACCGACCGACGGGTTGGGCCGGGCCGGCTACCGGCAGCGCTCACATGGGCCTGCGCTTCGGGCGGATCCACATGCCGCGGAAGCACAAACACGTCGAGTCCTTCGAGGTCATCGCGATCTGGCCCCGCGGCATGGCCGGCGAGATCCAGTTCCACAGCAACGCCTTCAACTTCGACTACCTCGCCGACCGCGTCAGCATTCCCGCCCTCGAGAACATGCGCAGCTTCGCAACCGACATCGCCGAACGCATCGGGGAAGCCGTGGTCGGCCCCGGATTTGAAGACCTGGTGGCCGAGGACCGGAGCCCCCCGGAGAGGGACGTCAGGGCCTTCACCCGGCACAACCGCTGGCTGATGCTGCGGGCGCAGGAGGGCATCTAGCAGGACGGTGCAGAAAAGCCTGCCGGGGCAGGAGATGTCAGGGCGGATCGGTGCCGCGGACAAACTCCCGAACCGTACTTGACAGGTGAAGGATACCGTGCAAGATACTGCGCGCGTAGCGTGAGATTATGCTGAAGGTGCTGGAGACCCAGAAGGAGGGGCCGGTCAGGAGAGTATAGCCCGGGCGGCGGTGTATCGCCGGGGACTACCACATACAGACACAGACAGGGGCATTCTGGCGGTGCGAGCTGCTCGCACCGAAACGCCGGCAGGGGCGGTCTCTGCGCGGCGAGGTTGGGTGAACTGGTTCGTTTGTTCTTCAGGAAAGGAGCGGAAAGCAGATGAGAACCCGAAGTATTGTTGTGGTCGCCTCCGTATTGGCGCTGTCCTGCGGGGCCGTGGCGCAGGAAGGCAAGAGCAACGGAAGTAAGAATGGGAGCAGCTGTCGGCTTCCGGCCAGCGTGCTGGTGGCCTGCCCGATCATGAGCCGCATCAAGCTGACCGAGAAGCAGGTGGAGGCGGTCAAGGAGCTGGAGACAGAGATTCACACCGGCATCAAGGAGGCCCACAAGGAGTGCAACGGCAAGAAGAGGGCCTACTACAAGAAGCGCGGCAAGCTCCTGGCCGAGCTTGACAGCAGGGTTCAGGCGCTGCTCGACGATGCCCAGAAGAAGAAGTTCGAAGCCGGCAGGGCGGTGATCGCCTCCAGCGCCAAGAAGATCAGCAAGGTCCGCAGCGAACACATGAAGGCGATGCGCGCGGCCGGCACGGACAAGGACAAGAAGGCCGAATTGCGCAAGCAGTACCAGGCGAAAGTCAAACCCCTCCGGGAGGAAAGGGATCAGCAGCTTGACGAGAAGGTCGGCAAGCGCCGGAAGATCGCGAAGAAGCCGGCGGAGAAGAACGCCGCCAAGTAGTAGACGCGGAATTCCGGCCGCCCTGGCGGGCGGCCCAAGCCGCACCGAGAGCCGGCCCGGGCCTGGAGTCCGGGCCGGCGTGCTTTCGTTCGCGTTACCCGAGGAGCGCCGGAATCGCGCGGGGCGGGTCCCCGACCTGTCATGTGCGACGCAACCCCTTTATTATGAGGGGCATAATTCTTCGAAAATGATATGTCCTCCGGAGCTTTCGGGGGTTTATCAGTGTGCCGCTTGCTGTGTGATGCGCCTGGGAAGGAGTGCGACCACCCAGGCGGGTTCACGGCGGCCGACGGAGGAAAGCACGAGAGCAGCCGGTCGGTGTTTCCTGGCCGCACCGGTCTTCCCCCCAGAAGCCTGGATGGCTGGAGGTGGGGTCGCCCGCGCGACCCCTCCGGGGTGCAAGTGATGAACTGACAAGGCGCCGGCCGGTCTCCGGGGGCGGAAAGGGCCGCATGCCGGGCGCGGTGAATGGAGGAGGAGAGAGGATGTTGAGGAAGCTTCTGGTGCTGGTTATGGCCCTGGCCGTTGGCTGCGTGGCGTTCGCGCAGGAAGGCGGCGAGGGGGGCGAGGTCAAGGAGGCTCCAGAAAAGAAGAAGGGCAAGAAGGGCAGGAAGGGCAAGGGGGGCCGAAAGGGCAGGGGGGCACGCAAACCCCGGTTCCACAGCCTGACCAAGCTCGATCCGCTGTACCCACGCCTTTCGCTTACCGAGGAGCAGGTCAAGAAGATCGAAGAGCTCGAGAAGAAGTTTGTTGAAGATTTCGAGAAGCTCTGGACCGATGCCGGCGAGGACGTTGCCAAGAAGAAGGAAGCGGCCGGCAAGTTCAAGGAGATGCTCGCAGCTCTGAAGGCCAGTGTTGCCCCGCTGCTGACCGAGGACCAGAAGAAGAAGCTCGAGGTCGGCAAGGCCATCCTGACCGAGGTCAGGACCAAGAGCATGGAAGCCCGCAAGGCCGCCGGTAAGGACAGGAACAAGCGCAAGGAGGCGATGAAGGGCATCCGCAAGCTGCACAAGGAGGCGATGAAGCAGCTCGACGAGAAGGTGGGCAAGCACCCCGGCAAACCCCTCGAGGAGAAGAAGGGGCCGAAGAAGAAGAAGCCGAAGAAGGACAAGGGCGGCGAGGGCGCCGGTAACGCCGAAGTCGAAGTGAACGAGTTCTAACGGATCGCCGGGTTCATTGTGATGCGGCCCGGGCATGCGCCCGGGCCGCTCGCTTTGGCCCCGCATTGTGATCATCCGCCTCGGACACTACAATCGAGTGAGACCAGCGCCGCCGCCGGTGCTTGCGTCAACCTTTTTCTATTGGCGGCGGAAACGAGGGGGAGGCTCATGGGCAAAGCAACACAGCGCTTCAGTCTCAAGGGCAAGCTGGCGTTGGTGACCGGCTCGAGCCGCGGTCTGGGCCGGGCGATCGCGCTGGGGCTGGCCGAGCACGGCGCGCGCCTGGCGCTGGTCTCGCGCGGCAAGGACAGTCTCAAGGAAGTCGCGGGCGAGAGCGCCGGCGAGGCCCGGATCTTCGGGGCCGACCTCGCCGAGACCGGTTCCGTTCAGGGGCTCTTCGAGCGCGTCAGGGATGCCTGCGGCGTGCCTGATATCCTGGTAAACTGCGCGGGGACAACCTACCGCGGGCCGGCGATCGAGCAGCCGCTCGCGGAGTGGCGGCGGGTGCTGGCCGTGAACCTCGACGCGCCGCTGGTGCTCTCGCAGTGCTTCGCGCGCGAACTCATCGCCGCGGGCCGGGGCGGCAAGATTCTCAACATCTGTTCGCTGCTGTCGGGTCGCGCCCGACCCACGGTGCCGGCCTACACCGCGAGCAAGACGGGGTTGCTGGGGCTGACCCGGGCGCTGGCCGTCGAGTGGATGGAGCACGGCATCAACGTCAATGCCATCGGGCCCGGCTACTTCGACACCGAGCTCACCGCGCCGGTCAAGAACCAGCCGGAGTTCGACGCCTGGGTCACCGGGCGCGCCCCGGTTGGCCGCTGGGGCGAGCCGCGCGACCTGGTGGGGGCGGCGGTCTTTCTCTGCGCACCGGCCTCCGATTTCGTGACCGGCCAGCTGCTCTACGTCGACGGCGGCTGGACGGCCGCTCTATAGCGCGCATACTGCTGGAGGAGCGCCGCCCCGCCCGCATCTTGAGCCCGGCGGCTGCGATCTCCGCGCGAACTGTCCTCGACGTGTCTTCGCGATACTCGGTGCGTTTCTTCTTGCGCGCGGGGGCGACGGGAGTATAAACACCCGACGGGGGAGATGAAATGGCCAGGACCAGAGGAAGATCCCGGGGCAAGGGTTCGGGTCGCGACGGCGCGATCCTGGAGGCCCTTTTCGCCAACGACCCCGAAGCCTGGGGCCGGCTCATCGAGCGGCACGCGCCCTCGGTACGGGCGGTCGTGCGCGTGGTTTTCGAACGCTACCACGAGCCGGTGGGCGAGTCGGACATCGACGAGGTGGTCCTGGAGGTCTTCGAGCGCGTGGCCCGGGATCGCTTCCAGTGGCTGCGCGCACTGCGTTCTCCGGCTATGCTGGACCCCTCGATCCGCGCGCTGGCAGCCTGGCGCACGCTGGGGCTGCTGCGCTCCAAGTACAGGGTCTTCACCTGTTCGCTCGAGGCCGAGGCGCAGGTCGGCAAGAGCCACGTGGCCACTGCGGTTCTGGCTCGCCCCCCCGAGAAGGAGCGCGCGCCGTACCTCACCCGCGAGGAGGTCGACCGGCTGATCACCGAGTTCATGGAGGAGATCGGCACCCGTCCTTCGAGCCTCCTCAAGAGCGTCTACGAGTTCGGCAAATCGTACAAGCAGGTCGCTGAACGAGACGGTATGCCCGTGCAGTCGGTGGCCCAGACGGTGTACGAAGAGCGCAGGCGCCTGGCCGGCAAGCTGGTCGAGGCCGCACCGGAGTGCGAGCTGTGAGCGCCGCGGTCCCCTGCCCGCACCCGGAGGAATTCTCGGCACTGCTCGACCGCCAGCTGGCGCCCGAGGAGATTCCCACGCTGGAGCGCCACGTCGGCGAGTGCGAGAACTGTCGCAAGCTCTTCCTGCGCCTGGCCGCCGCCGATCGCATGCTGGGCCTGACGCTGGGCAGGATAGACCTGGTCGGCGAGTGCCTGGGCGTCAAGGCCGGCAAGGATGACTCCCCGTCGGACAAGATGCGGGAGGACCTTGAGGCCTTCGGTCGCGCGGAGCGTGCCGCCTGCATGCGCGAGCAGGAGGAGCGTGCCGCAAAGCGCCGGCGTCGCCGCAAGGTCCTGTTCTTCCTGTTCCTGCTGCTGCTCATCGGCGGCTTCGCCGGCGCGCTGCAGCCCACGCCCGTGAGCGATCTGGGTGGTGCCAGGCGCGAGAGCGCCTACGTCATAGGGCCCGGTGAAGTGGTGCTCTACCGCGGAGCCAGGGTCGCGCTCTCGGAGGGCAGTCGCGCTCGCTTCTGGTGTGCCTTCCGCTGGGAGAAGCCCAGAGCCGCGCTGAAGGCCGGCAAGCTGACGGTGCTGAAGGGCGACCTGGTCCTGGCGGCCGGCGGCGAGCTGCACCAGATGAAGGCCGGTCAGGTTGCGGTGCTCAGCCCCGACGGCAAGCTCAGGTTCGAGGAAGTCCCCGGCGCGCCCAAGACCGGGCCGTCCAAGACTCCCGAACCGGAGTCACCCGTTTCCGGGTGAGAACTGCCGGGCGCCTGGGCGTGCCGTAAGGATCATGGCTTGGTCTAAGCGGCGCGTTCGCAGACGCTTGCGATAAGCCCTGCGCGAGGGACGCCCTGAACGATTCTCTCGCGGGTGGAAAGGGAAGCAGCGAGATATCGCGAACGATGATTGTGTGTAGCCGGCGTTACACATATATTGCGGTGAATTCCGTATTCGAACGAGGTTGTGACGGCACCAGTATGTGGAGCGAACGGTCTAAGGATTCGGCATGGTGTCTTCAGATGGTCAGTTGCTGAGCAGGTTCATCGCCTCGCGGGACGAGCAGGCTTTCGAAGAGCTCGTCTCACGACATGGGCAAATGGTGATGGGACTGGCCTCGCGCATGACCAGCGGCAACGATGACGCCGAGGACGTGTTTCAGGCAACATCCATGGTTCTGGCCAGCAAGGCTTCTTCGCTCCGCAAGCAGGAGTCGGTGGCAAGTTGGCTCCACGGCGTGGCGGTGCGCACGGCTGGCAAGGCCCGCACGGGAGCGGCGTTGCGCGCCAGGCACGAAAGGCGGGTTGCGGAATTGTCAGCGAAGCGAGTTGACTCTGAGCGCCAAGTCGCATGGCGAAGAGCCGGCCCGGTCCTCGACGAGGAACTCCGGAAGCTGCCCGAGAAATACCGCGCGCCGCTGGTGCTCTGTTACCTCGAGGGTCTCACCAACGCGGAAGCCGCCAGGTCACTGGGGTGGACCAAGGGAACGGTTTCCGGCCGTCTGGCTCGGGCGCGCGCGCTCCTCAAGGACCGCCTGGCTCGACGCGACGCCGTGCTTTCTGCCTCGCTGCTTGCATCCCTCCTCCAGGAGAACGGCAGGGTCGCCGCGTCGGCGGCCCTGACCGCTCAAACCGGCAAGGCGGCTGTGGCGTTGATTTCCGGAGCTTCGGGAGCGGGTCTGCTTTCGGCCGGCGCCACCGCACTGATGGAAGGAGTGCTGCGGATGTTGTTCTTGACCAAATTGAAGGTGATCGCGGGAGTCATGGCCGGAGTAGTGGCCGTGGGCGCTGGGACCGGACTGGTGATCCACGAGGTTGCTGCCGGCGAAGCGGCGGCGAAAGACAAGACAGCGGGGGCGCCCAAGCCGCTGGTGGTCAAAGGAATGGAGGTTACGATCGCTCACAAGGCGGTCTTCTACGCCAACGACGGTCTGAGCGTCAAGCTGAAGCTGCGAAACGTCTCCAAGAAGAACCTGACCGTCGTCTTCACGCGCGGGGGCGGGATCGGGGGCACCAGGATCGGGCGGATGACCTGGGAGGTCAAGGACGCCGGGACCGGCAAGGTCTGGAAGACGGGCCGGGACCCCAGGCCCGGCGAGAGGCCCGGCGCCCCGGTGATGATGGGAAGAAGGACCCTCAAGCCCGGCGAGGCCTTCGAGCTGACCAGCAGCGTCCTTGGGTGGGACCGGCGGTTCTGGCAGGGCAAGGAGGAGTCGAAGCCGGCGCGGACTGCCAAGCGACTGCCCGCCGGCAAGTACGTCATCAGCCTCACGGTAAACATTGCGGGCAAGGGTGTGGACGAATGGAGGGCCGACTTCACCGTGAAGACCGGGCAGTTCGAGGTCTCGGCAGAGAACCGCCCCGAGCCCAAGCCGGGCCGGAAGAACCGCAAGGAACTAGTGGCCCTGGCGCGGCAGAAGATGATCAGTAACTGGAAGAACCTCAGGGAGCGAGGCAACGCCAACTGCAAGGCGCTGGCGAGGAGCCACCTTCAGGCTGCGGAAGTGACGGTAAAGGAGCACGACAGGCCCGACAGGAAGACCTGGGAGATCACCTTTCTGGCGCCATGCAAGAAGCTGGGTGGAAAGATCAGGTTTTCCTGGACGCTTGACGAGTTCGGTCGAGAGCATTCCAGTTCGGGAGTGAGCCTGGTCCGCGACAAGCCCGCCAAGTAGGGTACAAGCAGCAGTTCATCTAGCCACTGGACCGGGGCTCGCAAGAAGCAAGCCCCGGTCCGGGCTTGCCGTCGCGGGTTACTCCCCGCCGCCCAGCGCGGCCGGTGGGTATGCGAAGATCCGGGCGCCGAGCTCCTTGTCGAGCATCAGCAACCCCTGGCCGTTGTCTCCGATCAGCCGCAGCTGGTCGACGATCTCGCCGGCCGTGGCTTCCTCCTCGACCTGCTCGTCGATGAACCACTGCAGGACCGATTTCGAGGCGTGATCCTTCTCGTCGATGGCCACGTCCATGATGCTGTTGATCAGGCCGGTAACCTTCTGCTCGTGAGCAAGTGCGTTCTCGAAGGCGGCCAGTGGCGATTCCCATTCCGAGGGCGGGGCCTCTATGGCGCCGAGCAGCACCCGGCCGCCGCGCTCGCCCACGTAATTGAAGAACTTCATGGCGTGGCTGAGTTCCTCCTGGGCCTGGCACTTCATCCATGAGGTCATGCCCTTGAGCCCCTTGGACTCGAAATACGAGGCCATGGCAAGGTAGAGATAGGCTGAATAGGTTTCGGCCACTATCTGGTCGTTGATGGCCTTTTCGACTTTGGAGTTGAGCATTGCGTTCCCCTTTCCGGCTGCAGGTAGTCGCGTCAAGGACCTGAACGGTTTTGGCCCGGGTACTAATCCCGGGAGCGATGGATAATCAACCTCCGAGCGGAATACGGGCGAGCGCTGTGTAGTTGGGCCCCGAGCGAGCCAGCTCGCTCTGGAAGAGCACCAGCTCCTCTATGTAGCACTCGCCGAAGTCCTTATCGGCGTAGGCGTCGAGGGCCTCGGTGAGCTCGCGCAGGCGGCGGCCGCCCTTGACCCTCCCGAGGGTGAGGTGGGCCTTGAATCCTCGGCCGTCGGGAGGGACCCCGAAACCTTCGAGAGACGGCTCGAGGTCGTCGCGTACCGCGCCCATCCGGCCAAGGTCGTCCATGCGCGCGGCGACCACGCGCACGCGCCTGCCGGGCGGGAAGGGTCCCACGCCGGTGACCCGGCCCTCGAAGGCCTCGTGCCCGGCGCAGACCTCGCGGGCGGCCTCGGCGATATTGCCGGTTTCGAGCCAGGGCACTTCGCCGAGAAACTTCACCGTCCAGTGGAGGTTCTCGGGGCGCACCCAGCGGACCCGGGCCCCCACGCGATCGAGGTCGGCGATGACCTTCGCGAGCCTGCGCCTGAGATCGTCGTCGATCTCCGCCGCGAAGAATGCCCGGACCAGCTTCTCGCTCATGACCAGCACACCAACCCGGAGTTCGGGCCTAGAAGGTACAGACCGCCCGAAGCTGGTGAACGCGCTCCTCGACCTTCTCGAGCGGGATGTCGGCGATGTGCTGCGGGCCGAAGCCGCCGACGGTGAAGCTGGCCATGGCGATGCCGTGAGCCGCGGCGAGCATCAGGCTGGCGGGGTCGGTCCTGCCCTCGCGTGCGAGAAAACCCATCATCGCCCCGGCGAAGCTGTCGCCCGCGCCGGTGGGGTCGGAGACGTTCTCTTCCGGGAAAGACGGCAGCGCGAAGGTGGCCCCGGGCGTGGCCAGGGTCATGCCGTGCTCGCCCTTCTTGATGACGCCGGCCTTGAGCTTCAGCTCCATCAGCCTGCGTGCCGCGCGGGCCAGAAGGTGCTCGCCGGTAAGCATGCGCGCTTCGTTTTCGTTGAGGCAGAGCACGTCGATTCTCGAGATCATCCGGTCGAGGTCCTCGCGGGTCGTCTCGATCCAGAGGTTCATGGTGTCGGCCACCGTGAGCGTTGGCCCGGTGACCTGGTCGAGCACCTTCATCTGCACAGCGGGTACGCCGTTGGCCAGGAATACGAAGTCCGAATCGCGGAAGTCCTCGGGCAGAGCCGGGTCGAAGTCGCCGAAGACGTTGAGGTCGGTGCGGATGGTCTCGGCCTCGTTCATGGCGCCTTCGTACCTGCCGTGCCAGCGGAAGGTCTCGCCCGGCTGGGTGATCAGCCCCGATATGTCCACGTCCATGGACTTCAGGAAGTCGCGGTGCTCGGCGGGGAAGTCCTCGCCGACCACTCCCACCAGGCGCACCGGCGTGTAGCGGTGCGCTGCGGCCGAGAAGTAGACCGCCGAACCGCCCAGGACGGTCTCGGCCTTGCCGGCAGGGGTCTCAACCGTGTCGAGCGCGACGGAACCGACTACGAGCAGTGACAATCTGCACCTCCGTTCCAGGGGCCGGGGGCGATTATCAGGGCCTTGCCCCGGCCGTCAAGCCGGGCGGCAAGTGGAATACCCCGGAGGATGGATGCGCGGCAGGAACTACGCGGCACGATCGATGGCGTGCGCCTGGTCAAACGGTCCCGCCAACCCCTGGAGCACGCTCGCCTGCGGGCTCGCGTGCCCGGAGCAGTCCCCCGGGCGGCGGGCGTGGAGTTGAGCTGGTCGGGAGCTGCGGCAAGGACTCACGGTCGGTGTACGTGACGCCCCGGGCACAATGGTGTATAGTATGGGATGCACCGGCCCGGGGTGGCGTCAGGCTGCCCGGGCGAAGCCGGGAAGGAGTTATGAACCATGGGGCCGAAGGCACGCGCAAGACTCACGTTGGCCGTCGCAGCTCTGGCGGTGGTTCCGCTGGCCATGCTGCTGTGGTGTCGAGCGGACGAAGCAACCGGCGAGGGCAGTGGAAGCGGAAGCGGCGAAGAGGCCCGGAAGGACGCCGAGCTTCTCAAGAAGATCGACGCGGCGATGAAGAAGGTCAAGCCCCTGCACAGGAAGATGGGCAAGCCGAGATCCGGCGACTGGCTGCTGAGCCACAAGGAGCCGGGCCAGACCTTCAATCAGTACCTGGTCTGCCGGCCGGTGATGCCCCGGGGCAGGCGCAACGTGATATACATCCAACCGCTGGTCGACTTCGGCGAGAAGCAGCGCCGGATCGTGAACCTCACGGCCGATTTCATGAAGCGCTACTTCAACGTGCCGGTCAAGGTGCGCAAGGATCTCTCGTTGAAGATCATCCCCGCCGAGGCGAGGCGCACGCATCCTGCCTGGGGCGTGCGGCAGATACTCGCGGGTCACGTTCTGGACGACGTTCTCAAGCCCCGGTTGCCGAAGGACGCCGCGGCCTACATCGCCTTCACCACCAGCGATCTCTGGCCCGGCAAGGGCTGGAACTTCGTCTTCGGTATGGCCTCGCTGCGCGAGCGAGTCGGGGTGTGGTCGATCTACCGCAATGGAGATCCGGCCAGGGACTTCAAGCTCTGCCTGCTGCGCACCATCAAGACCGCCACACACGAGACCGGACACATGTTCTCGATGCAGCACTGCATCGCCTACGAGTGCAACATGTGTGGCTCCAACAACCGCAGCGAATCCGACCGCCGCCCGGTTTTCGCCTGCCCCGAATGCATGGCCAAGATCTGCTGGGCCTGCCGGGCCGACCCGGTCGAGCGCTACCGTAAGCTCGCCGCCTTCTTCCGGAAGAACGGCTTGAAGAAGCAGGAGAAGTTCTGCCACAAGTCGATAGAGGCCCTCGGTGGCAAGGTCGAGGCCGCCACGGGCGTCACGGCTCCGGGGCCCGAGAAGAAGGACGACACCAGGTGAACGCGGTCGCCACCGCCGCCCCGAACCCGGGCAGCATCTTCGCTGATCATCCGCTGGTGATGGGCACGGGCTGCCTGTTCCAGGTCTTCATCTTTGGCATGACCGTATACGCTATCGTCCACTACTTCGTGCGCCTGCGCTACTCGCTCAAGACCCGGCGCCTGGGGGCGATCTTCCTGGCAGCTTCGCTCTGCGCGCAGGTCTACGCGCTGATCATGCTCTTCGGCGGCCCCCTGGCTCAAGGCCAGGGGCCGATGGCCCAGAACCCCCAGACCCGCCCGTTCGTGATCGTGGGAATGGTTCTGGGCGCCGGTGTTGGCATTGTCTTCGCCATGGCCCAGGGGCTGGCGATTACCGCCGCCGGCGCGTACTTCTCGGCGCGCCTGCGCCAGCCGCACTTTCCGCACCTGCGTTCCCTCTTCCACGCCGCACGGCGCAAACTGCCCCGCGCGTCGGGCTTTCCCTGGGTTCTGACCCTCGCGATGGGCGCCGCTTTCGTGGGCTACAGCGCGCTGCTGTTCTTCCTGGTGCCGGCGCAGATCTCGCCTATCGCGAGAAAGTCGGCGCAGAGCCTCGAGGGCTTTCTCCTGAACACCGAGAGCGCCCTGCCGCTGGCGGTGCTGGTCTCGCTCATCGCGGTAACCGAGGAGGTCGTGTTCAGGCTCTTCCTGCAGACTCAGTTCGAGTACTGGTTCCGGCGCTACGCGCGCGCGCCGCTTATCGCCATCCTGCTGACCTCGACCATCTGGACGCTGGGCCACGCCGCGGCGCTGGAGCCGGCCTGGGTCAAGTTCGCACAGATCTTCCCGATGGGCCTGGCGCTGGGGTGGATGCGTCGCAAGCACGGCGTCGAGCCGTGCATCGTTGCTCACGTGCTGCTCAACCTTGGCGCCGTCTACCTGATGCAGGGTCTCGTACAGCCCTGACCCGGCGGCCGCTGGCCGCTCGTCTAACCTTCGAGCACTTCGCCCGGCAGGTGGTAGAGCGGCAGCGGGTACTTGAACGAACGCACCACCTTCGCCTTGAAGATGTCTATCCTGCCGTCGTTGTCGCGGAACTCCCCACGTATCCACCCGGCCCTGCACCGGCCGATCATGAAGCTGTGGTGGCCGACCTCGACCTCGCGGCTGAAGGCGAACTCCACCGCCGCGGCGCACTCCGCGATTGAAGGAGTCTGCCCGGTAATCGGCGGACGCTGAGTGAGACCCGCCCTCTCCACCTCGCTTTCGAGCGGCGGGAGGGCCTCGGCGAGGAGCGCGAGTTTCTCGACGAGGCCGGCGCCGGGGATGTTGACCACGAACTCCCCGGTGCGCCTCATGTTCGCGTAGGTGTCGCTCTGCGTGCTGACGGCGGCGCCTATCTCCCGGAGCGAAAGGTTGGTCCAGGAACCGAAGACGCCGGCGTTGAGCCCCAGGGACTCGTTCTGCGTGGTTATGATCATGGTAGGTCTGGTGGCCAGAAAGGCCATGGCAGCGCTGCCGGTCACCTCTTCAAACATCCAGAGATCCTCCCGCGGATGGTATGCGGCGGACGCATACGACGGTGTTTCGGCGGGCCTGCAAGCCTAGAGGATAGCAGCTCGTGGGCGGGCAGGCAACGCTGCAAACACAGAAGCAGGGTATACGCGGCGAGTATGACCGGGCAGCGAGCTCCAAATAGTGGGCCCTCAAGATCGGTCATGCCGCGCGCCGGTACAACGGTCACGACCGCAAGAGGGCCCGAACTTCCTATTTGGTCCACCCTCGTTAACGCCCGGCAGGGGGGGCGAATTCCCGGAGGGGGGTATCCACTTGACGCAATCACCCCCTACATGTAGTATCTGGGGGCATGGGAATCTTGTCGAAGCCGGTTGCGGGCATCGATTACCCTCGGAACCTTCGGGAGTTCGATAGCTGGTTCACGGATGAGGCGGCCTGCCGGAACTACGTGTATCGGGTGCGGTGGCCTGAGGGATACGAGTGCGGGCGGTGCCGGAGCAGGGCGGCGCCATGGATAACCGCACGGGGATACCTGCACTGTCGGGAGTGTGGCGGGGAGCTTTCGATTACGGCCGGCACGGTGTTTGAGAACACGCGCAAGCCCCTGCGCTCCTGGTTTCATGCGATGTGGCTGGTCACGAGCCAGAAGCAGGGAGCCAGCGCACTTGGCATTCAGCGCGTGTTGGGCCTGGGCAGCTACCAGACGGCCTGGACCTGGCTGCACAAGCTACGGCGGGCCATGGTTCGACCAGGGCGCCAGTTGCTGAGCGGAAGAGTCGAAGTTGACGAGACTTACGTTGGCGGGCCGAAAGAAGGGGGAAAGCCTGGTCGTGGTGCTGAGGGCAAGGAGATCGTTGTGATCGCGGTTGAAATCTTGGCTCCCAAGGGGTTCGGACGGGTCCGAATGCGTCAGGTCCCGGATGTCTCTGGCAAGAGCCTTCTCCCCTTTATCTGCGAAGCAGTTGAGCCTGGCACCGAGGTTCTGACCGATGCATGGCGGGGCTACAACCGTCTCGGCAGGCAAGGCTACAGGCACAGCAGGATCGTGCTTTCAGCCAGCGGGGATCCCGCACACGTGGCGATGCCGGCGGTGCACCGGATTGCAGCGCTCCTGAAGCGCTGGCTGCTCGGTATCCACCAAGGCGCGGTCAGCGGCAAGCACTTGGGCTACTACCTTGATGAATACACCTTCCGATTCAACCGCCGGACTTCCAGATCAAGGGGAATGCTCTTCTACAGGCTTATGCAACAGGCTGTTACGACGCCCTCGGCTCCCTACCGGCAACTCGTTGCGGGCGACCACAACATCTAGGAACTACCTGCTCGAAGTGGATACCCCCCT
>Ga0272441_10001159_pt1 | contig 56359 bp, 46 predicted proteins | sample SSMProp6N_FD_193582 | JGI IMG/M metagenome (GOLD analysis project Ga0272441, IMG submission 193582) | Marine sediment archaeal communities from Little Sippewissett salt marsh, Falmouth, MA, United States - SSM-Prop-6N | ecosystem: Environmental > Aquatic > Marine > Wetlands > Sediment ...
CAAAAAAGTACTCGGGATGACGTCATGGAACGTATGACTTATGCTGGTACTAATTATATAAACACAAATCAACAAAAGAATGAATTCTTTGGAAATACCAAACTCAAACAAAAAACTAAAACCAGCGATAATAGCACCAGACAAAGACAACAAAATCAGAGCGATATTATTAACATGAAGACCAGGGAGAAGACCCGTAGCAATACCAGTAATAACGCCAAGGATACAAAAAAGAATTACCAACAATAAATCCAACATACTGGCTTATCCCCCCATCGGAAAAACACCATGATTTTCATCAGAAATTCTTAGAGCATAACGAAAGTTTTTCTCATCAAAAACAAAAATACCAGCCACTTTTACCCTCTGGCCAGGAAACAGATAACCAGTTTCATATGAAGAAAAATAAATCTTCAAAACATATTTCTCATCTAAATCACAGAGAAAAAAATAATCCTCAAAAACATCATCAACAAAACCAGACACATTAACATTCAAACCCAAATAATATGTAGGGTTCTCAGCAAGCTGCCATAAGGGACAAGAAATGTTCTGCCATTTCTCAACGATTTTAACAAAACGACGATCACTAACCATGATCTCCCATTCATCACCATACTTCTGAACATCACCAGTGGCACATATTTTGTCGCCATATTCCACCAAAATCTCACCTTCTAGAAAAACAACAGCCGAGGAGTTGTTATTCTGAATGTTTATCATCTGACTTCCATAATTCGTAGTATGATGCCTAGTCACAACACCAGTGGTAGTTATTTTTTTACCTTCAAATTCTGGGAGTTCACAGAGGTCAATTATTGCAGGTTGTGATAGTATCGACATTCCATACAGTAGCAGTATCCCAAGTGTTGAGAACAGTAGTGAGAAATATTTAAGATTCATATCAACATTTTTATTTGCTATATGTTTATATTAATGTAATGTTACAAATATGCCTAATGTAAACAAAAAACAGTATAAAATAAAACAAGGGCATACAGAAAAAAATATAATAACACGTTATTCATTAAGCCCTAAACCCTTTATTATTTGGTGGGAGTGTAAAATGACACATAAAGAGACTGTATTGAAAATAGCTGAAGCATTCCAACAAGACGTCGGATACGGACGCGCAAGAATTGATAACCAAACAAGAATGAATCTAGATCTTTCGATTGGAGACGTAATTGAGTTAGAAGGAACTAAAAAAACAGCTGCAGTAGTATGGCGTGCACACCCCACAGACGAGGGAAAAGGAATAATACGCGTAGATAACCTTACACGGAAAAACTCAGGAGCCGGGCTTGGGGATCGCATAAAAATCAGAAGAACAGAAGTAAAAGAAGCACGAGAGGTAACATTAGCTCCTTTAATATCAAAAGGGCAACAAATTCAATTTGGAAGTGGCATAGATAATCTCATCAAAAAAGGACTTCTTAAAAGACCGCTCACCAAAGGAGATAGTGTCATTATCCCGGGTATTGCATTGTTCGGAAGTTCCCTTCCTTTTATAATTATTAGTACAAACCCCGGTGGCATTGTTTCAATCAGTGAAGAAACACTAATAAAAGTTAAAGAAGAAGCAGCGAAAGAAATAGAAATGGAGGGACCCCGTGTAAGCTATGAAGACATCGGTGGCCTTCACGAGGAAATACTAAAGGTTCGTGAGATGATCGAGCTCCCACTTAAGCACCCTGAGCTTTTTGATCGTCTTGGGATTGACCCGCCTAAAGGAGTGTTGTTACATGGGCCACCAGGAACGGGTAAAACACTTATTGCCAAGGCCGTAGCAAATGAATCTGGTGCGAATTTTTATACGATTAATGGCCCTGAAATCATGTCAAAATTCTACGGTCAAAGCGAGGAGAATCTGCGTAAGATTTTTGAAGAGGCAGAGAAGAATGCACCCTCTATTATTTTCATTGATGAGATTGACGCAATAGCTCCAAAGAGAAGTGAAGTGCACGGTGAAGTAGAACGCCGTGTCGTTTCTCAAATGCTTACGTTAATGGATGGTTTGAAAGGGCGGGGCAAACTTATTGTTATTGGCGCTACAAATATTCCTGATACTCTTGATCCTGCATTAAGAAGACCAGGCAGATTTGACCGTGAAATAAGAATCGATGCCCCTGACAGAGATGGCCGAAAAGAAATTTTGCAGATTCACACCCGTGGCATGCCGATGGAAAAGAGTGTTAAATTAGATGATTTAGCCGACATTACATATGGCTATGTTGGTGCCGATCTTGCAGCACTTGCTCGTGAATCTGCTATGAGTGCTCTTCGTCGTTATCTCCCGGAGATTGATCTTGAGAAACCTATCCCCGTTGAGGTTTTGGAGAAAATGGAGGTCACGATGGAGGATTTCAAGAATGCTCATCGTGGTATCGAGCCTTCTGCTATGCGCGAGTTTCTTATTGAGGTCCCCAAGGTTAGTTGGGAGGACATAGGCGGTCTTAATGATGTTAAACAGCAGCTTCGTGAAGCTGTTGAATGGCCTCTTACCAAACCTGATGTTTTTAAACGTATGGGTATAACTCCGCCTCGTGGTATTCTGTTGTACGGTCCTCCTGGCACGGGTAAGACCCTTCTTGCTAAGGCGGTTGCCCATGAGTCTAGCGCGAATTTTATTAGTATTAAGGGCCCTGAGGTTATGAGTAAATGGGTTGGCGAATCAGAAAAAGCAGTTCGTGAATTGTTTAAAAAAGCGCGTCAGGTTGCTCCGACTATTGTGTTTTTGGACGAGTTAGACAGTATTGCTCCGATGCGTGGTACTGATACGGGCAGTCATGTAACCGACAGCGTAGTTAACCAGCTTCTTACCAGCATTGATGGTTTGGAGAGCATGGAGGGCGTTGTTGTTATCGGTGCTACTAACCGGCCGGATATTATCGATCAGGGTCTTTTACGTCCAGGTCGTTTTGATAGACTGGTATTGATTCACTCCCCTGACAAAAAGGCACGTTTGGAGATTTTCAAGATTCACACAAAGGACATACCTATCGATAAATCCGTGGATCTTGATAAACTTGCTGAGATGACGGATAGCTATTCTGGCGCAGATATCGAAGCAATGTGCCGTGAGGCGGCTATGCTTGCTATCCGTGAAAATGAAAAAGCGAAAAAAGTTACCAGCAAGCATTTCGAGATGGCAATGACATCTGTTCGTGCATCCATTACGCCAAACATTATCAAATTTTACCAGAAAATCTCTGAAACTCTTGGTAGTGGTATCGCCAAAAAGGATAAAAGCGAAAAAGATATTCAATATATGTAAAATCCTATTATATAAAAAAGGAGGGAAACAAATATATGAAAATCACAGAAAACGAGCTGAGAGGAAAAACAGTTATGAGTGAAGAAGGGCTTTATCTCGGTGTCATGAGGAATTCTGTTGTTGATACTCGTACGGGGGCACTTCTGAATATTCTTATTGAGCCTTCTGATGATGTAGACCCAAGGTTATATCATCTTGACAAAGAAGGGCATCTAGTTTTTCCATTTGATTCCATTAAATCAGTTAAAGACGTGATCATTATCGGTGGGCAATAAGCCCAACATATGTTTTTTTTATAAACAAAAAAAGGTTATAAGAGTGCATTAGTTTTAGAACATGATGTTAGATAAAATTACTTTTAAAAAATATGAAATAATTTTCTTCTTTGTTTTACTCCTAAATTTTCTGGTTAGTGGATTTGCTGATTATTACCCCACATTAGTCCCCTATAGATCTGCAGCTTTTTTTGTTTCAGCTTCAATGATAATATATTGGGCATCAAAAATTAGAAATAAAGATCTTACAAATCTTGAAGTTGTTCTTTGTGTCCTTTCGATTGGTGTTTTTGTAAGAATTGCAATAGCCATTATTCTACTCCTAGGATTCTCCATTGAAATAGTTTTTGGAATTTCAATGATACAGTTACCCTTAATTTTCATCATTTTAGCAATTATTTTTTGGTTTTTTGTGCTGATTTTTAGATGGGTAAGACAAAAAGAGAAAAAATTATCTTTTAATAAACTAGATATTCTTGTTATAATTTGTGCCGTTATCTTCCTGTTTTTCATATTGTTATATTATTTGACTCTTGCGTAATTAAAAACTAGGAGGAACCCCTTTGTTTCGTGTGGAAACTGTTTTTTAAGTATGTATTAGTTCTTGAAAAGATATTGACGTAAGTATAGCTAGAGATATATGAAATTTGTAGTATTTGAATTCTTTCATTTTTAAAATTATATTTATAGAAAAATTAATAAATTAAAATATCAGATTTTGTGTTTCTCCAGTGGAAACAAAGGGCTTCCCCCTGTGTCGATCTAACAGGAGTAAGCTAGGAGAGGAATTATGCATAATTTTTTATATGCTATCGTTGATTACAAAGGTCCGGGAGGTATTGTTTTACGGCAAAAAAAAATACTGTAGGTAGTGATATCTTTGGTCGATTGCTTGAGTCTGGTGGTCTTTTTGTGAACCGTGAAGCTATGCGTCCTACTTTTATGCCTGAGATATTTCCTCATCGTGAAAAAGAGATAAATGATCTTGCGTCTGTGTTTGTGCCGGCTTTACGTGATGAGACGCCTAGTAATGTTTTTGTTTATGGTAAGACGGGTACTGGTAAAACTGCAGTTGTTAAGTTTATTGGTAAAGAGCTTGTGAAGAAGGGCAAGGAGACAAATAAGAAGGTTAGTTTTATTTATATTAACTGTGAGATCGTTGATACGCAGTACCGGCTGTTGCAGAATATCGCAAATCATTTCATTGATGAGTGGTCTGAGCGTGTGCCTTTTACGGGCTGGCCTACTGATGAGGTTTTTGCTAAGCTTAAGAATATGATTGAGAAGCAGGGGGGTGTCACAGTTATCATCCTTGATGAAGTTGATAAATTGAAGGGTGATGAGGCGTTGTATAATCTTTCTCGTGTTAATAGTGATCTTAGTAATTCTAAGGTTTCTATTGTTGGTATTTCTAATGATTTGAAATTTACTGAGTTTTTGGATCCCCGTGTAAAATCTAGTTTAGGCGAGGAGAATATGATTTTCCCGCCATATGATGCAGGGGAGTTGCAGGATATTTTGAATCAGCGTGTTGGTTTGGCTTTGAAGCCTGAAGTTGTTGATGACGATGTTGTGCCATTATGCAGTGCGCTTGCGGCTCAGGAGCATGGTGATGCTCGTCGCGCTCTTGATCTTTTACGTATTTCGGCTGAGCTTGCTGAGCGTGGTAAGTCGGTTCGTATTAGTAAGAAGCATGTGAAGCAGGCGCAGAATAAGATTGAAATTGATAGGATTATTGAGGTTGTTCGTACATTGCCGACTCAGTCCAAGCTTATTCTTCTTGCGGTTTTGCTGCAGGATAAGCATAATAAGAAAACTGGGACTTCTGGTGCTATTACTACGGGTGAGGTCTATGAGATTTATAAGGAGCTTAGTAAGAAGGCTAGGGCTGATTCGTTGACACAGCGGAGGGTTGCTGATCTTATTTCTGAGCTTGATATGCTTGGTGTTATTACTGCTCGTGTGATTTCTAAAGGGCGTTATGGTCGTACTCGTGATATTAGGATGTCTTCTTCTATTGACGATATTATGAAAATTCTTGAAGAGGATGATGTTTTTAAAACGCTTTCTAATTATAAGTTTAGGGGCCAGACTAGACTTATTTAAATAATATATTAATTTATTTTTATAAAATGATAGAAATATTTGTATATTAGTAACCCCACATAAAATATAAAAAATCAAAAAAGGGGTTACTAAAATGAAAAAAACAATATTTGGCGTAGCTGCATTCGCAGTTTTCGCAACAACAATATTATTATTAAGCCAGGTGGCACAACCAGTATCAATACAAGCAATTGACCAACAAAAAGACCTTGATCAACTAGAAAAAGAAGCTAAGGCATTTAAAAAAGAATTGGAGCCTTTTGCTAAAGCTTTAAGTGAAGACACTGCTGTAGAAACACTTGTTGAAAAATTAAGATCTGATACCAAAATCAAGGAACTGATAACTGATATTCAACAAACAGATGTGGAAGATGTTGAAGAAAGAAACAGATTGGGGCAAGAATTATGCGACTATCTGGAGGATGAAACAAATACAGATGCACAAGAGTTACAGACATTACTAACTGAAAAATATGGGGGCATGTTTTCAAAAATAGAAGAGCGCCAACTAGACATTATCGATGATATAGACGCTGGAAAAATTTCGGAAGAAACACTAATAGAGAAAATCACTCAACAAATGAAAGAAATGGCAAAAAATCCAGACCCTGAAATAGACATAGGGGAACTAATCAATATTACAATTTTTGTTGCAGGTGTTGCAGTAGTTACATTGGTGATCGCTGCTATTATTTTTGCAATGGGATTCTGTGCAGCGATAGGCGCAATATTCCTAACAGTGTTAGTTGCAGCAATAATTTATATAATCTATAAAATAATATTGACGATAGTTGTGGTAACAGGAATGATAATTGCAGGGATAATAGGGTTTATACTTGATACTATTGAACTTTTACGATCTTTTTTTGGTATACATCTAAGCGATATTAAAGATAATGCTGTTGCAAAAAATACAGATTATCTACCAAAAAGCATCTTATCTATTAACAGCAATGCTCTGTTAAACGCTATATTTAAAATGTTGGCAAGACTACGAAAAACAAGTCAGTTCGCATAATCTTTTAACTACCAACCTTTTTTTCTTTCTAATTCTTTCTTTTAATTAGTTTTTAAAAAAACCATATGATGGTGGGGGAATCGGGCGTTTTATTTTTTTTGGTAAACATGCTTTCTCATGTCATGTGATGTAAATCGTATTTGGTTCCCCTCATACTCCAAACACTTTATTCATCTCGAGGAATCGGTAATGGAAGACCCATCCTTTACCCTATCACTTGGTCCACCAAATTCCCCCAAGACTTCGAATACGATATTGCACTAATAAAGTTTTATGATTTTTCAAAAAAATTTTTAGACTGTTTTTAAGAAGATGTACATTAATCCTGCGATTAATGGTTGGTGTATGAGGTATATTTCAAGTGAGTGTTGCCCTATCCATGATATGATTTTTGCAGGTCTGTATCGTGATAGGTCTGGTATTTTGAATTTTCTCTTGTTTCCACAGTATAGAATATTTCCTATTGTTATTCCCAGTAGGGTTACACCGAACCATGGTATGAGCGGGAAGTAGTCAACAGTATGCATCCATATGTTGCTTTGATGTAGACCAAATGCTAGTTGTAGTATATTCGGGTTTTCGATGTTTATTTGTGAGGTTAGCGCCCATGTTGCGATGATTGTTGTGGCGAAGAGTATGCCGTAGTGTCTATGCTTGAGGAAGGGTACGCTTAGTATTATTGATAGCCCTATGCAGTGTAGAACTCCAAAAAATACTGGTTTTTCTGGGAAGAACATGAGGCTGAATATGGTGAGGAGCATCCCTAGGTTGAAGATTTTTAACCCTCTGATGATTAGTTTTTCGTGGTATTTTTTTTCTTCTTCGGGTGTTAGTGTTTTTTTCTTTCTGCTCACGATGAGGCTCATTCCTACTAGTATGAAAAACAGGGGGGGTATTGTTTTTTGTAGTGTGGAGTAGATGATGCTGTTCATTGGTATTACTCCGAAGTAGTCGAGATCCCATAGTATATGCCCGAAGATCATGAATAGTATTGCTAATCCTCGGAGCATGTCTATTTCTATTAGTCTTTTGTAGTTGTGTTTTGTTTTGTGCATCCAGATGAGGTCAACGGGGTTCATTTTATCACTTTTATGGTTTTTTCCACCTCTTCAAACACTACAATGTTATAATGTAGCTTGTTAACTCTTCTCACTAATACTATTTAAAAATAACGTGTAAAAATGTCAAAAAAACAAAACTACCATAGAAACTATAAACAAACTAAGAATAACCATCAAAATAAAATGCTAGGAACAAACCCAATACTCGCAATAATACTATCAGCCATCGGAAACATACTAATGAGCCTAGGAGCAGTAATACAAAAACAAGGAGCAGACACAGCATTAGAAATCGGGAAACACCCACTACTTGATACAATCAAAAGCTTCCTGACAAACGAAACATGGCTTAAAGGAGCAGCATTAGCACTAACCGGACTACCTCTCTACTTTTTAGCATTCCAATACGGCGACCTAATATATGTACAACCAATGATAGGATTTGGAACACTAGCAATAGTACTATACGCCCTAAAAATACTAAAAGAAAAAACAACAAAAACAGAACTCATAGGCATACTTTTTGTGGTACTGGGACCGATAATAATAGCCTATGGATCACAGAACATAACACCAAATGAAATACAAATAAACTATACATTAATAATCGTGTTTTATCTCATATTTTACCTGATAATAAGCATATTGCTGCTCATGCAGACAAGATTCGAAAAAGGAAAGAAAAAAGCAGCAATATTCGCAATCACAACAGGAACACTACTGGGTCTAGCCGCTCTCAGTGGCAGATTAACATCCTTCCACATAGGTCTACAATATCTTCTATTCATAGGCATTCTATTACTAAACCTAGGGCTGGGAACCGTCTCATCTCAGATCATGTATCAAAAAGGAAGAGCAATAATAACATTAAACATTTCAAACAGTTTCAACCTGATATTACCAGTAACAGCGGGTATTTTCATCTTAAGTGAGAAAACTAACATTATGTTAATAACCGGGCTTATCATCATACTCATAGGCTGTGTTTTATTATCGAAACTCCAGTCAACAGCTATAAAAAAATAGTTTTAAAGCGATAACTCCCCTTTTCTAAGCGCCTCAACAGGGGAAAGCATAGATGCTTTTTTAGCAGGTATCGCTGCTGCTAAAACAGAAAGGCCCACGGGGAGCAATATAGCTATTAAAAGCGTCAACCAGTTAACAACAAAATCTACCCTTAACTGGGTGCCCGCAATGAATTCTACACTAATGCCATAGTAATTTACTAGATGCATCACCACAACAGAGAAAAGAATCCCCAGGATTCCTGCTACGAAACCAATGAACATCCCCTGGTATAGAAAAATTTTAAAAATCGTTCTATCACGTGCACCAAAAGCCTTCAGGCTTCCTATCTCCCGAGTTTTACGCATTACTATTGAATCCATCACGTATTTGATCGCCGCAGCGCATAGGAACAATGTTACTAGTATGCTGCCCCAGAGCATTATTGTTACCACATCCTGCATAGTACCAGCGATGTATATCAGGAAATCATGCCAGCTAAAAACTTTAAGATGAGGTACCACGCTCTCAATTTTTTCTCGTACCTCCTCTGAATGCCCCACAGGGTTAAGTTTATGAATTGGTTCAGGAGCTCTCACGATAACAGCATCACCACGATCACGATCGACAGTAATAGCATTGTACCCTCGGAATGTTCCAATGCCGGGTATAGTCAGATCGTAACCACTGATTTCACCGTATCTTTTGATTTCTCTTAGGCTATCTGCATGCATAAACCACATAAGGGCATCAAGCGTCGGAGTCCCACTTTCATATAACCCTATGACTTTTACAGTCACGGTTGCATAGCTGGATTTTTTACCAGATACTGAAAGCGTTAAAGACAAGGTTTTACCTATGCCAACCGAGGGATGAATTTTTGAAGCAGTAGCACCAACAATAATAGGATAAGGCTCTTCCTCCTCGAATAGTTTTTCACCTGTCCCATAGACAAAATCAGGGAGGTTACCAGGGCCTTCTATCTCAATATACAAAGGCGTATGGCCACGTAGGATATTGTCATCCTCTGTAAAAAAACGACCATCAACAATTTTACTAGATATCCCTGATATCTCATCGTCTTTTTCAGGATCTATGCCTTGTATAGTACATGCATCCACGGCTTCCCCGCTAGAACCCAAACCATAAGTCCCCTGAGCAGTAACCCTGATACTAGTAGTATAACCTGAAATTCCGTTTTCTATCCTCCGGGCGATCTCCCCAGCGCCTTTTAACTCTGGTTCTGTACCATAAAGATCCCGTATGTTACTACTTGGGTCAACAATCACCGCGTCAGAGGTAACAAGCTTTGTTGTATCATCTACTACTTGCATCATGTAATTAATATAAGCATTCTCAAGCATGAAAGAAGTCATAGTAAGAGCGATTACGATGATAATTATCGCATAAATGCGCTTATGATCTTTGAGCTCACCAAGGGCGAAACGTCTGCTAATGCCCATGGTCGTCCCTCCTCGTCTTTTTTTCAATTTGTTTTAAAACCCTGTTGAAATCGTCAGAGTTTCTATTTGTATCCCCAACAATTTTACCATCCGTTAAAATAATCTTACGACGAGCATAACCTGCTATGCTCATATCGTGAGAAACAAAAACCGTTGTAGCGCCACGTTTTTTGTTAATATTAACAAGTATTTCCATGATCTCCTGGCTGCTATCAGAATCCAAGGCGCCCGTGGGCTCATCAGCAAGGACAAGAACCGGGTCGTTGATCAAACTACGAGCGATTGCAACACGTTGCTGTTCACCACCAGACAGGTGAATGCCTTTATGATCAACCCGATGAAGAATTCCGACTTCCTTCAGAAGCACACGTGCTTTTTTCTCTAAAGTAGATTGCTTCTTTTGGATAATAAGGCCCGGGAGGACAACATTCTCTAGAACAGTCAAACGAGGGATAAGATTATAATTCTGGAAAACAAAACCAAGTTTTCTACCTCTAAACCGAGCGATTTCTCTGCCGGAGATTTTAGAAGTATCTTTGTTATCAATCAAAACCCGTCCAGAAGTAGGACGATCCAATAAACCCATATTATGCAGCAATGTAGATTTGCCACTGCCCGAGGGGCCAATTATCGATACAAACTCACCTGGGTAAATCTTCAATGATACTTTGTCAAGGGCGTTTACCACAACACCATACTCGTTATATTTTTTAGAAACATTATCAAGTGCAATGATGGGTTTTTCAGGTTTTTTCATAAACTGCCCAGTATATTAGAAAATCTACCTAATATAAATAATTAGTGATAAATATAAAGAATTTTATTAAAAATTGAGTTACTTTTTAAAAAAATAGAAAAAAGATGGTATGGAGTTTATATTTTAAACAGAACGTTAACCCTTGTAAATCGGAGTAATAGCCGGTCTATGATAGTTGAAAAAAAGTATTTTCTGCTGTTCTCGCTTTTATGAATAGAGATTTCTTTTGGGCAACTATAACCAAATCCGTAAAGGACAAGGTCAATGAACCACCAGCAGATATCAATGATCATATATATGGGGCCATCGCCTCCATCAACCGCTAGTATAAGTAATGCTAGGATTATTAAACAGACAAATAAGAGAACAAGCATTAATGCAGTTGTACCTATCACGAAGGGAAGGGAATCAAAATCATAGTCTTTATCGATAATCACGTTATTAAAATATGAGATTTCAAAAACACCATGTGATTTTTCTTTTATTTCAAAATTGAAATCATTGGAAATCTGATAAAAACCATCATTGCTGTCCTTTAAACAAGTGTCTATATTCCTTTCTAATTGTTTTGCTTCTTTTGTGTTGCCACTGGCATCACATCTATACTTTAAGGGGATTAGAGTCTTATAATATATGAAGTCAAAAAAATCATCAAATCCTTTGTCAGCGGCTATTTGCATCATCTGGTTAAACTCGTATGTTTCTCCTAGTGAGTCTATTAAATCAGCCATTCGGCTATGTCGATTAAAAATGTTCGCGTTGTGAGCTTTTTTTACCTTTTCCATTATTTCCTGATTATCAATTAGAGAGTCTATGTTCTCCTGGAATTCTACATCGGTTGTGAGTTGTTCTCCGAAGCTTTCCGCTGCACTTTTTAAAACATCAAAAACGGTAATGTTATCTGAGTTGCTGTTTTTTAACAGGCTTTTGCTTGCTTGGACACTTACAGGTTGTGTAAAAACAGTTGATAGTAATAAAACAGCTCCGAATATAGCAAAAACAGCTATTCCATTTTTTGTTATTTTTCTCATCTTTTTTCAACCCCCAGTTTTATAATCCTGATGTAAATATAGTAACCAATATATAATATTAACCCAAAAAATAAAAAATTTAAAAATTATTTAACCAACATAATGAGATACGCCTTTATCATCATCTTTTTTCTCATTTTCCTTAGACTCAAGTACATCAATCAATAATATAACATGCAAAGGCACAATCCTAATCTTCCCAGTCATATCACCATGATTATGATTAAGTTCCATCAGAAGACCTGTTTCGTCAACACCAATGCTAATGAAACCTTTGAAAACCCCTTCTGTTTCAAGTAGATTATCACGTGATCCAAGAGATGTAATCTTATATACAGACCCCTCGGTTAACTCCATTTTTTTGTCATCATCCATATTATTCATACCCCTTTATTCTGTTTTTCAATCAATTGCTGAAGATGCTCCACGGTTTTACCATAGTTCTCAATTGCAACCTTAAGATGAGCTTCGACAAAGTTCCAGGCTTTTTGAATGTTTCCATACCTCAGACGATATGCTTTTTTATTCTGCTGAGAAGTTTCATCAAGAACCTGAACCTCCTCCAAAATATCAAAACCCTTAAGCTTATTAAGATGACGATACACAGTTGGTTTAGAAGTTTTAAGCTTCACAGAAATTTCATCGACATACCACGCTTTTTCAGGATGCTTAAGGAAAAAATCATTAAAAAGCTTAAAAGGAATCTCAGGGCTACTGCCTTTTGAAAGATAACCTATTTGCTCAAAGAATTTCTTTGCAACCTCCTCGGGGTTTTCCTCTCCAACTAATGGCGTGTTACTAACAACCTGCATCTCAAATCCCATAAAAACACCTCAAACACCCTGTAACAAATATTCTGTTAATAAGATTTACTTAACAATGGAAACATTAGAGGATTATAATGTTTCGGAAACACCTTAACTATTTTAGACAACTGGCAAGTATCTGTTAATCTCCCATGGGGTAATCTGTGTACGATAACTCTCCCATTCACCACGTTTCACATGCAGAAAATTCTCAAAAACATGATCTCCTAAAGTCTCTCGGACAAGTTTACTTTCCTCCATGAAACTAAGCGCATGACCAAGACTTTCCGGGAGATGACGAATTCCATATCTTTCCATCTCCTTCTCAGATAAAGAATAAATATTACGTTCAACAGGTGCAGGAGGCTCAAGTTTTTCTTCAATGCCTTTAAGTCCTGTAGCAAGCATAACAGCAAACTGCAGATACGGGTTACCTGAAAGATCAGGGCTACGAAGCTCACAACGAGTACTATCACCACGACCCGTTGGAATACGAATAAGAGCACTACGATTACGATTGGCCCAAGCAATATACGTCGGAGCTTCAAAACCTGGAACAAGACGCTTATAAGAATTCACTGTAGGATTAAGAATAGCCGTTATTTCTTTAATGTGTCTTAGCACCCCTGCTATAAAATAATGAGCAATTTTGCTAAGCTGATTTTTAGCCTTCGGGTTATGAAAAATATTTTTACCATTAAATGTAAACAGCGACATATGAGTATGCATACCAGAACCAGCCTTACCAAACAAAGGCTTAGGCATAAAAGAAGCATGAAGACCATGAACCGCTGCTATAACCTTAGTAACATACTTCAACGTTATCACACGATCAGCAGTGGTAAGAGCATCAGCATAACGAAAATTAATCTCCTGCTGACCACCTGATACCTCATGATGCGAGGTATAAGTTTTAATCCCAAAAGAAGCCAAAGCAATAGAAATATCAGCACGAACACCCTCAGCAAGATCACGATGAGAAAGATCAAAATAACCAGCTGAATCATTAGGACTTAAAGTAGAATTCTCACCATCTTTTTTAAAAAGAAAAAATTCACACTCAGGACCCGTGTTATAAATATAACCCATTTTTTTAGCCCTGTTAACAAGTTTCTCAAGGACATATTTGGTATCACCACTGAAACGTTTACCACTTGGCTCATAAATATCACAGTTAAGCTTCGCAGTCTTCCTTTTCTCAATTCCCTCAGGAAGAATCACAAAACTACCAGGATCCGGCATAGCAATTTTATCAGATTCTTCAATAGTAGCATAACCCGCAATTGAAGAACCATCAAAAGGAATACCCTTATCAAGAGCCTCCTCAAGGCGAGAAGAAGGAATAACAATATTCTTCGGCGTACCAAGTATATCAACAAACTGCAATCTAACAAAAAGAATTTTTTCTTTTTTTGCAATGTTTAAAACATCATTTTTAGCAAATGACTCCTTCTCCATCAGTATTTTCCCTCCACACAAAAAATGGAACAAAATTATACAAATATGAATGAAACATCGATATTAAAAACTAATCAATATCTTTAAAATATTAATAGACAAATAATTGTCGACTCCCTTTTTATGTTATCCTAGAATATTCTACATATGCTCTCTATATCTTTGGCAATAAAGTTTTAATAGGGAGTAATAATACGGTGACCACCAAGCTATTGGGAGGACATGTTATGAATAAAAACGTTGAGACATTTATGGAAGAAATTATCGCAAGAAACCCTGGTGAAAAAGAATTCCATCAGGCTGTACAAGAAGTAGCGGAAAGCATAATGCCTTTTATTGAGAAAAATCCAAAATATAAGAAAGCCAAGATACTTGAAAGAATAGCTGAACCAGAACGTGTTATAATGTTCCGTGTTCCATGGATGGACGACAATGGTGAAATTCAAATAAACAGAGGATATCGTATTCAGATGAACAGCGCAATTGGGCCTTACAAAGGCGGTCTTCGTCTTCATCCAAGCGTTAACCTTAGTATCCTTAAATTTCTAGCTTTTGAGCAAGTTTTTAAAAACAGTCTTACTACGTTACCAATAGGCGGTGGCAAAGGAGGTTCTAATTTTGATCCTAAAGGGAAGTCAGATGCAGAAGTAATGCGGTTTTGCCAGAGTTTTATGACAGAGCTTTATAGGCATATAGGTCCAAACACTGATGTACCCGCTGGTGACATTGGTGTAGGTGGCCGTGAAATAGGATATTTATTTGGACAATATAGAAGACTGCAAAATGAATTTTCAGGAATTTTAACAGGTAAAGCACTCAACTGGGGTGGAAGTCTTATCAGACCTGAGGCAACGGGTTATGGTTGTGTTTATTTCGCAGAAGAAATGTTAAAAACTAGGAAAGAAACTATAAAAGGAAAAATATGTACAGTATCTGGTTCAGGTAATGTAGCTCAATATACAGCTGAAAAACTAAACCAACTTGGAGCAAAAGTTGTAACACTTTCCGATTCATCTGGTATGATATATGATCCAGATGGTATTGATGGTAAAAAACTTGCATGGATTATGGAACTTAAAAACATAAAACGTGGAAGAATCAAAGAATACGCAGAAGAATTCAAAAATGTAACATATGAAGCAGGAAAACGCCCATGGAATATAGAATGTAAAATGGCGTTTCCATCCGCTACACAAAACGAGATAAACAAAAATGAAGCAGAATCTCTTGTGGATAATGGATGTATCTGTGTTTCTGAAGGAGCAAATATGCCAACAGAACCAGCAGGTATCGAAGTATTCCAAGACGCAAAAATACTCTACGGTCCAGGTAAAGCAGCAAATGCTGGTGGTGTTGCAACAAGCGCTCTTGAAATGTCACAAAACAGTCTACGTATGGGATGGTCTCGTGAAGAAGTAGATAAAAAACTCCATACCATTATGATAAACATACATCAAAACTGTGTCAAATACGGAAAAGAAAACAAATATGTTAACTATGTAAATGGTGCAAACATCGCAGGTTTTGTAAAAGTAGCAGATGCAATGCTCGACCAAGGACTTGTCTAAAACAAGTCCCAAGACCTTTCCAATTTTTTATTGCAAAACTTCTTATCATTTTCATATATTATAGAGATAAGAACTATGAACAAAGACAATCAATGTTTAAAACCACCAAAAAAAACCAAAATAAAAGATGAAGAATTTGAACCTCTTATTCAAGTTTTTCATAACTTAATGCCTTTTAAAGTTCGTGAAATCCTCCTTGTAAGTAGTTTATATGATGCATTCATTGTTGAAGAAGAAGGCCTTATTTCCGAAATGGTTATCTGGGAATACCGTCATCTTTTACTAAGTTCACCGCCACGAGTAACACATGTGACATCAGGAGATGAAGCTCTTAAAAAAGTAAAATCCAACAAATATGACCTTGTAATAACAATGAGTAAAAACATTGGGATGGATCCATATCATTTTGGAAGAAAAATAAAAAAGGAATGCCCAGATTTACCTGTTATACTTCTTGCAACGGATACAGCAGATCTCCATCTCTGTCAAAAAAATATTGGAAAGAAAGGCATAGACAGTGCATTTTTTTGGTATGGTGACACAAGTCTTTTTATGGCAATTATTAAATTTGTTGAGGATAAAATAAACGCCCCATATGATACAATTAATAGTAATGTCCAAGTAATTATTACAGTAGAAGACTCAATTCATGACTATTCCATACTTTTACCTACAATTTATAGTGAGATTGTACAGCAAACACAAAGATCTATTTCTGAAGATTTAAATGAAATGCAAAGATTACTTCGTAGGAGAGCACGACCAAAAATACTCCTTGCTAATAACTATGAAGAAGGAGTAGAACTTTATAATAGATATAAGAAAAACATTCTTGGGATAATTTCAGATGTTAAATTTCCGAGAGATGGAAAAGAAGATTCGCAAGCAGGTCTTGATTTTATTTCATTTGTAAAAAAAGATAATCCTTTCGTTCCAACAATGTTACAATCAACTGATTCAAAAAATCGTGAACGTGCAGAGAAAATAGGCGCTTTTTTCATTCATAAAAATTCACCAACACTTATGCAAGATTTAGAAAATTTCCTTTTAAAATATTTGGGTTTCGGAGATTTCATTTTTTATTTACCTAAAAGAGATAAAAAAAATCATACAGAAAATGTTGAAATAGCACGTGCATCAAATTTAAAAGAGTTTGAAAAAATCTTACAAAACATACCATTGGGATCGATACGTTACCATGCCAATCGTAATGATTTTTCAAATTGGCTCATGGCCCGTGGTGAATTTAGACTTGCAATGAAACTCCGTCCGCAAAAAGTATCAGATTTTAGAACTCTTGAAGAAAATAGACGATATCTTGTCAATGTTTTTAATGAAAGCAGACGCGAAAGACAGCAGGCTACGATGACAGATTTTTCACAGCAAAAATTTGAGTTTACCTCATCATACACAAAAATAGGTAGCGAATCCTTAGGTGGTAAAGGCAGAGGTATTGCATTTATTAGAACCCTTCTTGCCAGATATAATTTTAACGATAAATATAAAGATATTAGAATAATGGTTCCTAGTACTGTTGCCATTGGAACAGATGAATTCGATAATTTTCTTTCAAAAAATAAACTACAAAAATATGTTAACAATAATGCAGATATCCTAGATGGAGAAATTGCTGAAGCATTCTTAAAAGCTAAATTATCAGATGGTTTAAAACAAAAACTTTCCGTTGTATTAAAACACTATAAAAAACCATTAGCCGTAAGATCATCTAGTCTTTTAGAGGACTCACAAAATTATCCATTTGCGGGAATGTACTCAACTTATATGCTTCCAAATAACCATAAAGATGATAAAATCCGTCTTAAACAACTATGCCAAGCAATAAAACTTATTTATGCTTCTATTTTTTTCAAAGACATAAAAGCATATATTAAATCTACAACAGCAAAAATTGAAGAAGAAAAAATGGCAGTAATAATCCAAGAACTGATAGGAAGCGAATATAACGGGCGCTTTTACCCAACTTTTTCTGGAGTCGCCCAGTCCTATAATTTTTATCCTGTTTCACATCAGAAAAGAGAAGAAGGAATTATAAGTCTAGCAGTTGGTTTAGGCTATTCTGTTGTCGGAGGGGAAAAAACAGTAAGATTTTCTCCCAGATATCCTGAGATAATGCCTGATTTTTCTACACCAGAAAGCATCTTCGAAAACACACAAAATGAGCTTTATGTTCTTAATACCAAAAAATCAGTGATATGTTTATCTGAAAAAGAGGATGAAACATTAGAAAAAATAAATATTTTCGAGATTGCGAAAGATGGGACATTAGAATATGTTACTAGTACTTATGATAAAGATGATGGAAGGATTCGTGACTCTTTTGAAAAAGATGGACCTTATTTGATTACTTTTGCAGGTATTTTAAAATATAATATATTTCCACTTGCATCGATACTTAAAGATATTCTTGAAGCAGGACAGAAAAGCATGGGGAGCCCTGTTGAAATAGAATTTGCTGTTAATTTTGAGAAAAACAAAAAACCTGTTTTTGCTATAGTTCAAATACGACCTTTAGTAGTATCTCAAGAAAACATACAAATATCTTGGGATGAATCTGATATAAAAAAATCCAATGTTTTAATATATTCTAATAATGCGCTTGGAAACGGGGTTTTAGATGATATCAAGGATATCGTGTTGGTTTCTCCGGATACTTTTGATTCTGCTAAAACCTTAGAAATTGCAGACGAAATAGGAAGTATAAATAGAGATTTGGAGGAAACTCCTTATCTTTTAATTGGTCCTGGGCGTTGGGGCACTCAGGATAGATGGCTTGGTATTCCTGTTATTTGGAGTGATATTTCAAATGTGAAAGTAATGGTAGAAACTGCTCTTGAGGATTTTAATATTAAACCAACTCAGGGTACACATTTTTTCCAAAATATTGTTTCTCGTGGTATAGGATACATAAATACTACTTTAAACCCTCGAGAAAGTATTATTGATTGGAAATGGTTGAAGAATCAGAAATCCAAACATGATTTAGAGTTTGTAAAACATATAAATCTGAAAAAACCTTTAACTGTGAAACTTGATGGGAAACATGGAAGAGCACTTGTAATAAAACCTGATTAGATTACTACACATTTTTACTGGTTTTTTCGACAATTGTAGAATTATTAAACCAATGATTTATATCCAACTTGTTTATATCGGTCACCTCCCAACACTGTTAATGGAGAATGAAAAATTATGGCTGAAAAAGGTTATAATGCTTTCAAAATGGCGCAGCAGCAGTTCGACCGCATTGCAGATATGTTAAGTTTAGATAAACCAACACGTGAACTATTAAGATATCCTCTAAGAGAATATCATATAACTATCCCTGTCAGAATGGATGACGGCAGTGTTAGAATTTTTAGAGGATTTAGAATTCAACATAATGATGCTCGTGGTCCTTGTAAAGGAGGAATACGTTTTCATCCGCAGGAGACCGCTGATACAGTTAGAGCTCTATCAATGTGGATGACGTGGAAATGCTCAGTAGCAGATATTCCTCTTGGAGGATCTAAAGGAGGGGTCATATGCGATCCTCATGATCTTTCAGACAGAGAGCAAGAAAGGTTATGCCGAGGTTGGATAAGACAGCTATCAAAGGATATTGGGCCAGATAGAGATGTACCCGCTCCAGACGTTATGACAAATAATCAGCATATGCTCTGGATGATGGATGAGTATTCTACTATTTTTTCTGGATATTGCCCTGGTATAATAACTGGAAAACCAGTTGCACAGGGAGGATCTCTTGGTCGTACTGAGGCAACAGGATATGGGCTTGTATATCAGCTTAGAGAGGCATGTAAGGAACTTGATATCGACATAAAAAAAGCAAAAGCATCAGTGGAAGGCTTTGGAAATGTTGCACAGTATGCTGCGGAACTTTTCATAGATTACGGTGGAACTGTTGTATGTGTGTCCTGCTGGGATCAAAAAGATAGTTGCGCATATAGTTTTTACAAAAAAGACGGAATAGATCTTTCCGAACTAAGAAAAATAACAGATCGTTTTGGGACAATAGATAAGAAAAAAGCAAAGGAACTAGGTTACGAAATAAATCCTGGAAAAGATTGGCTTAAACATGAAGTAGATATATTAATACCTGCTGCACTTGAAAACTCAATAACAAAGGACAATGTAAAAGAAATTAAAAAAAGTGTAAAAATTGTTATAGCAGGGGCAAATGGGCCGGTAACCCCCGAGGCAGATGAAATATTAGATAAATCAGGAGTATTGGTAGTTCCTGATTTTCTAGCAAATGCAGGAGGGGTCGTCTGTAGCTATTTTGAACAGGTACAAAGCAACCAAAACTATTACTGGGCAAAGGAAGAAGTACTAGGTAAACTTGATAACAGAATGACTGATGCATTCTATAAAGCATGGGAACTTTCAAAAAGAAAAAATGTAAGATTAAGAGATGCAGCTTATATGATTGCAATACAAAGGGTTGCAGATGCATGTAAACTGAGAGGATGGATATAATAAACAATTGTAAATAATTTAAACAAAATTATGTTAGTAAACGATAAGGAACAAAGAATAAAAGAAATAATACAACAAATTACAGGCAAAACAATTGATATAAACCAAAATAAAATAACTAAAGCTTCTAAACGTGACAGCAAACTGAAGTTAGTCTTCAAGGATAAAGATGGTAAAGAAATTTTTTGTGTTAAAAACATAGATGATTTTGAAATTTTACTTAAAAAAGTAGATGAAAATATAATATTTGATTATGCAAAAAAGAATGTGTTTTCTAACTGGTTGAAAAATATTGGTGAACTAGAGACTGCCAATAAATGCTTACTGTTAGAAACTGAAGCGATTAATGTCGAAGATTTTAAAAACCAGCTAAAAAACCTTTTAGAAGATTACAGGTACTCTATTAATCAAGCATCCATCTCTGATTTTTCTCGGAAAACAGACTCCCCCTCTGTAAAGATTACCAAAATTGGAAAGGGTGCTCTTGGTGGTAAAGCACGAGGCCTGGCTTTTATTGCAAAAATCCTCTCTATATACCTGTCTGAAGATATGTTTCCAGGTTTGAAGATTACAATACCTAGGAGCATTGTTTTATCGACGGATATTTTTGATATTTTCATGGATCATAATCATCTTTCTGATTTGGATTTTACTGATTTTTCAGATCAGCGCATTGCTGCGAAATTTATGGAAAAGGATATTCCTGCAATAATTATTGGGGATTTACGTGCTTTTATTAAAAATTCGAGAAAACCGCTTATCGTCCGTTCATCAGGTCTTCTTGAAGATTCACTGATGCAGCCTTTTGCAGGTATTTATGAATCGGTACTTTTTCCAAATGATTCATGGGAAACAGATGCACGTTTTCAAGAAGTATGTAACTCTATAAAATATGTTTATGCCTCAACTTATTTTGAAAAAGCGAGAACCTACATAAAAAACACACCAAAACATTTAGGCGATGAAAAAATGGCAGTGCTGATTCAGGAAGTAGTTGGCACAAAACATGAGGATTATTTTTACCCAACTTTTTCTGGAGTTGCAAAATCTTATAATTATTATCCACAAGGACCATGTAAATCTGAGGAAGGAATTGTTTATCTTGCATATGGTTTAGGTAAATCTATCGTTGATGGTGGCAGTAGTTTTGCTTTTTGCCCTGAACGACCAAAAGCACCATTATTTGGCACTCCGAAGGAATATATGAAATATGCTCAGACAGAATATTATGCTTTAAATTTAAAATCAGTTTATAGATTTGCTAATTTCAACGAAGAGTTCACCCTCGATAAACTAGGTATCAATATAGCTCAAAAACATGGAATATTAGATAAAATCGCATCAACTTATATCTATCAAGATGATAAAATATACCCTGGTATCTACGAAAACGGAAATATCGTTGTTGATTTTGCACCAATCATTGATTACGAATCTATACCATTTGTAAAAGCAATCAAGTTACTTTTAAAAATAAGTGAAATAACATTAGGTTACCCTGTTGAAATAGAATTTGCAGTAAATATTCCAACGCAAGAATCAGAACCTGCTGAGCTTATAATACTACAAATTAGAAACATGATTCCCCCTGAGAAAAACATCGATATAAAAATTGACGAAATACCAAAAGATAAAACAATCCTCCATAGCGAAAATGCATTAGGCAATGGAATAATCGAGAATTTAAAGGACATCATATATGTGGATCAAGAAAAATTTGATTTATCTAACTCGAACAAGGTCGTAAATCAAATTAAAAAATTTAACACTAAGTTAATGGAAAAAAATAAACCATATATACTTATTGGACCCGGGAGATGGGGTTCTACAGATCCATGGCTTGGTATACCAGTGATTTGGAGTGATATCGCTGGTGCAAAAGTAATAGTTGAAACACCATACAAAGAAAGGCATATTGATCCCTCACAGGGTTCACATTTTTTCCATGACATGATGGCTTCACAAGTTGTTTATTTAATCACAAAAAAAGAAAAAGATATAGACACTATTTGGTTAAAAAAACAAAAAATTGTTGAAGAAACAGATTTTATCAAACATATAAATATTCAAAAACCATTGAAGACAATAGTTGATGGCAAAATAGGAAAAGGCATTATCTTAAAATAACATACAGAAGGATTGACATGAAAAAAATAAATGAAAAAACAGAAAACATAGACGAATCTGAGATAGACGCTTTAAAAGAAAGAGTAAAAGAACTAAACTGCCTGTATAGTTTAACAAAAATTGTAAAAGACAAAACACTTTCTTTTGATGAATCACTTAAAAGAATCGTGGATTTAATCCCACCATCATGGAAATACTCAGATATTGCCTGTGCTAAAATAACAATCGAGGATAAGAGCTATGAAACAAAAAATTTCAAAGAAACAAAATGGGGTCAAATTAGCAATATCCTTTCTGATGATAAAAAAATTGGAACGATAGAGATTTACTATCTTGAAGAAAAACCTGAGATTGATGAAGGACCTTTTTTAATAGATGAAAGAAGATTAATTGATGCAATCGCAGATCTTTTAGGTAGTTACGCTTCAGATGCAAAAATAAGAAAAAAACTTGATAAAGCTGAGGATGTAATTAAAACTACAGAAGATAAAAAAATAAAAGAAAAAAAACAAGACTGGGAGGTTATAATAGATCTTCTGATTAAAACAGATCCTAGAACGCTTTTACGTATTACAAGAAAAATGGTTTACTACCTTTATCGATATGAAAACGAAAAAATAAACATGCTCCTGGGACGAATATGCCCTGTTGATAGAAACGCTGCATCAAGTCAATGGTGTGGTATCAACATGCCAAATCCAAGGCAGGACTTGGAATCACTTAAATACATTCAAAAACAAATTTTTGAAATGGCAAAGGAAAGTATACCACCTGAAGAAATATCTAGGATGTTCCAAGATTGGCTTAAACAAGACAAGGCAAGACCTCTGATGCTATCTTCACAAAAAACAGGTATCTCTCTCGTTGAAATAACAGATGAATTAAACCGTTTTTTCGATCAGGAAAACGTAGAAACAACACTTGCTCCTGAGGATAAAATAAGTATTAAAACCGCTCTTATAAGAAGATTTTTTACGGATAGGCTTGAGTATGTGAACGTAGCAAAGAGATACATCGATCTTAAAGATTTTGTAAACATGCTTAATCACACTGTTGGTCCTACGCAAGGCTCGGGTAAATTTGGTGGAAAAACCTCAGGTATATTTCTTGCGGAAAAAATTATCAGAGAGGCGATGGAAACAGATGAGGTTTTGAAAGATATAGCTTTTCCAAGAAGCTGGTATATAACATCCGATACAATAGTTAATTTCGTTCATTATAATGATCTAGATGAAGCATTTCATATGAAATATATACCGCCTGAGCAGATACGTCAGGATCAGCCATTCCTTGAGCAGGTTTTTAAAAATGCTAGTTTTCCACATGAACTCGTTGAAAGTTTCAGGAAAATAATCCGTGATTTAGAGGGAAAACCAATAATTGTTAGATCCTCAAGCCTTCTGGAGGATAGCTTTGGTGCTGCTTTTTCAGGTAAATATAAAAGCCTTTTTGTTCCAAATACCGGTAGTGAAGATGAAAGATTGTATAAGCTTATGGATGCAATCGCAGAGGTTTATGCATCAACATTTGGTCCTGACCCTATTGAATACAGACGGGAAAGAGGTCTTCTTGATTTCAGTGAAGAAATGGGTATACTCATCCAAGAGGTAGTTGGTAAAAAAGTAGGTCATTACTTTATGCCTGTTTTTGGTGGTGTTGCATTCAGTAGGAACGAGTTCAGTTGGTCACCAAGGATAAGACGAGAGGATGGTATGATAAGGTTAGTACCAGGTCTTGGGACTCGTGCAGTGGATCGAGTTGGGAATGACTATCCGATTCTTGTTTCACCTAATAGGCCAAATCTTAGGGTGAACACACTAGTCAGTGAACAAGTACAATATTCTCCTAGATACATGGATGTGATAAATCTGAAATCTGGGGCTATAGAAACAGTAGATGTTGTGGATATTTTTAAGGAGTATCCTGATGAGTTTCCAGGTTTAGATCAACTTGTGTCAATATACAAAGATGACGGACTTGTTGAACCAAATGTTATGACAGATTTAAAAGAAGAAGACCTTGTAGTCACATTTTCAGGTTTGTTTGAAAAAACAGAGTTTCTCGAAAAAATGAAAAGAATACTTTTTATCCTTGAAGACAAAATTGAAACACCAGTTGATGTAGAATTTGCATCAGATGGTAAAAAACTTTATATGTTGCAATGCAGGCCACAGAGCCAGGGACGAGGAATAGAAAGAAAACCAATACCATCAAACATTCCAAAAGATAGAATAATATTCTCTGCAGATAAATATGTGACAACAGGGCAGATAAAAAACATAGAATACCTTGTATATGTGGTACCAGAGGAATATGCGAATCTAAAATCAAGGGAGGAAATGCAGAGAACTGCTACGATAATAAACGAATTAAACAACAAATTACCAAATAAAAAATTCGTATTAATGGGACCAGGACGTTGGGGTAGTCGAGGTGACATAAAACTAGGAGTACCAATAAAGTATGGTGATATCAAAAACACAGCCCTGCTCATAGAGGTAGCAAAAGAAAAAGGAGGATACACCCCAGAATTGAGTTTTGGAACACATTTCTTCCAAGACTTAGTAGAATCAAACATTCGATACCTACCATTATATCCAGATCAAAAAAACATAATATTCAAAGAAGAAATTTTAACAAAAACAAAAAACAACCTCAAAGAAATATTACCTACACATAAAAATTATGAAAATGTGGTAAAAGTACTAAAAACCTCAGATTTACTACAAGATGGAACCATGTCCGTGATAATGGACGGTGAAACAAACCAAGCACTAGGTTTTTTAAAACCATTAGATCACTGGGGATGGCGCATGCAGAAAGTAAAGGAATTAAGCGAAAACATAGACCCAGAGTTATACGGGATAAAAGCATTATATCTAATAGGAAGCACAAAAACCGGAGAAGCAGGACCAGCAAGTGATATAGATTTAATAGTACACTTCAAAGGAACAGAAGAACAAAAAGAAAAACTAATGACATATTTTGAAAAAATAGGTAAAAAACTATCAAAAGAAAACAAGGAAAGAACAGGGATAGAAACAGAAGGCCTATTAGATATTCATATTATAACCGAAGAAGACATCAAAAAAAGAACATCATGGGCTACACATATAACAAGCCCATATATGAGTGTTAAAAAAATAGAACTAAAAAACACAGATAAAGAAGATTAAAACAACTCACGGGATGCTTTTTCTAAACAATCCGTGTTAAAACTCACGACAGCAAGCTCAGGACCATCATGAGCTGCAGAAAAAGAAAAAGTTTTAGGAAACTTCTCCCTCCAATCACCAGTTAAACCAACAGATTCATGAATATGACCATGTAATGTTAACAAAGGATGTTTTTTTTCTATAAAACGTCTAATAGCAATGCTTCCAACATGAACATCTAAAGGAGCATTATCAACCATTTTTCCATCAACCGCCACACGATCTAAATGGGTTTTATAAGGTGGAGAATGAAAAAGAAAAATAGTTTTATCAACAGGAGCATTCTTAGACAAAGCTTTCAAATCCTCAGAAATAGTATCATATCTTTTAGCATCATTTTTTACATCAACAGTTCTGATCCCCTCCTCAGGAGAAACAGCACCAACATCAACAAAACGAGAAACATCATATTTCTCCCAATCCTTTAATTGAAAAGGGGTAGGAGGAACAAATGAATAACCAGAAACGAATAAATCACCAAAATCAACAGTTCGATTATGCACATAATTTAACAAACCATTTTCATCAGCATCAATGAACAACTCTTCAAAAACACGAGGATCATCATTACCAAGTATAACAAAAAAACGAGTTTCACTAGTAACCTTTTTAATTTTTAAAAAAAGCTCTTCTTTCAAAAAATTATCAACAGATTCTCTTATTTTAAACTGGTTAGGTAGTATATCACCACCAATAAAAAACCCATCTGGTTTTTTTTCTTTTACCAAATCAAAAAGTTTAGTAAAGTGTCTAGCTACACCATGTAAATCAGAAACAAATAAACATTTCAACAGGCAGCACCAAATTATTTTACGATTACCAACCATAAGTTATGTTTTAATAAATTTTTAGAATTTTAAAAAATACTACAAAAATCTTTTTACTTATCATAAACCTTTAAAAAACCTCCCTATTTACAGGTTATCGCTGAAAGCATCATAAAAATGGGAGATATTTATGTACGAAATACTAGAAAAACAGATTTTATCAGATAATGTAAAACTAATGAAAATCAAGGCGCCACTTGTCGCAAAAAAAGCACAAGCCGGGCAATTCATAATACTTCGTATAAATGAAAAAGGTGAACGTATACCATTGACGATTGCTGATTATAATCGTAATAAGGGTACTGTTACTATTATTTTTATGGAAGTTGGTAAGACCACTAAACAACTTGGGACAATGAAAAAAGGTGATATGATTCTTAACTTCGCAGGGCCTCTTGGTCAGCCGACTGAAATTGAGAAATATGGCACTGCTGTTATGATAGGTGGTGGCGTGGGGATAGCACCGCTTTATCCTATTGTCAGAGCATTGAAACAAGCTGGGAACCATGTTATCAGCATTCTGGGTGCTCGTAATAAATCTCTTTTGATGCTTGAAAAAGAAATAGATGAATTCAGTGATAAACTTTATATCGCTACCGATGACGGTTCCAAGGGGCATAAAGGTTTTGTTAGTGATGTTTTACAGAAATTTATCGATGACAGTGAAAAAATCGATATTGTCTGGGCTATCGGCCCGATTATTATGATGAAGGTTGTTGCGAATCTTACAAAAAAATATGATATTAAAACTATTGTTAGCCTCAATCCGATTATGGTTGATGGCACGGGTATGTGTGGTGGCTGCCGAGTAAGTGTTGGTGGTGAGACCAAGTTTGCCTGTGTGGATGGCCCTGAGTTTGATGGGCATCTAGTTGATTTTGATAACTTGATGCTTCGTAATCGTCGTTTTGTTTGTGAGGAAGAAGAAGCATGTAAATGTGCAGGGGTGAAGTTGTAGATGGCTGTTCAAAAAACTAAGCATCCGATGCCTGAGCAGAAACCCGAGGACCGTATCAAAAACTTTGATGAGGTCCCTTTTGGCTATGATGAAAAAACAGCTATTGCGGAGGCGAAACGTTGTCTTCGATGTAAAAACCGTCCATGTGTGAAGGGTTGTCCTGTGGAGATTGATATACCTGAGTTTATCCATGAGATCGCGGAGGGGAATTTTGACAAGGCTGTTGAGGTTTTAAAAAGTAAAACTAGTCTTCCAGCAGTATGTGGTCGTGTTTGTCCATATGAAAACCAATGTGAAGGTGAATGCACCCTTAAGAAGATTGGTGAACCAGTTGCTATTGGCCGTCTGGAACGTTTCCTTGCCGATTATGAACGGAGAAACGGAGCAAAAACCCCTAAACTTCCGAAGCCTAGTGGTAAAAAAGTAGCAGTGGTTGGTGCTGGCCCTGCGGGTCTTACCTGTGCTGGTGATCTAGCTAAGATGGGGTATAAGGTAACGGTTTTTGAGGCGTTGCATGATCCTGGTGGGGTTCTAATGTATGGGATCCCTGAGTTCCGTCTTCCGAAGGAGATAGTCAAAGCAGAGGTTGATTACATATCAAAACTAGGTGTTGACATACAATACGATGTAATAGTTGGTAAAACCATAACAGTTGATGAACTACTTGAAGAGTATGATGCAGTATTCATTGGTACAGGGGCAGGATTACCACGATGGCTTCGTATACCTGGTGAAAACCTTGACGGTGTGTATAGTGCTAATGAGTATCTCACACGTGTGAACATGATGAAGGCGTATAAGTTCCCAGAGTATGACACGCCAGTAAAAATAGGAAAGGTTGTTGCTACTTTTGGAGCAGGAAATGTTGCCATGGACTGTGCCCGTACATCATTACGGTTGGGTGCTGAGAAATCATATATTATTTACCGTCGTTCAGAGAAAGAAATGCCCGCTCGTAACGAAGAAATACATCATGCCCATGAGGAGGGCGTGATCTTTAAACTTCTAACAAATCCTGTTCGTTTCATTGGTGATGATAAAGGAATTCTCAAAGAGGTTGAATGTATAAAAATGGAACTCGGAGAACCAGATGAATCAGGTAGGAGACGACCGGTACCCATTAAAGGTTCCGAGTTTAAAATCAAAATTGATACAGCCTTGGTTGCTATTGGTCAGAGCCCCAATCCGCTTATTCCTCAGACGTTTAAACAAATTGAAACTGAGAAATGGGGCAACATTAAAACAGATGAAGAGGGAAGAACAAGTGTACCGGGTGTGTTTGCTGGTGGAGATATAGCTACTGGTGCGGCTACTGTGATTCTTGCCATGGGAGCTGGTAAACGAGCAGCACGTGCAATAGATAAATATCTTAAATCAAAAAAACCAATTAATTAAGTCTTTTATTAAAAATATTTTTTCTGATAACGATAGTAAGAAATAATTCTGTAAAAACTTGCTTTTTGGTGTTGTTAGATGCGTGTAAATACAATGGAAATCATCTTCATTATTTTTGTTAATAACCTTAACAAGGCCCTGAAAAGCTTTCATTTTTTCATTAGGTGCAGTGACTGTGACTTGAACTGTTATTTCCCCCTCTTCAGGAGTTAAATCTGTACCGCTTTTTGGTTTGAATGTCCATTCTCCCCAGTCTGGATAAGATGATATTTCCCAGTCTAACTTTGAACATGGTCCTCCATTGTTTGAAACAGTGAAGCTATCTGTTATCGCCGATCCTGGTTTGACCTGTTGCCATGTTAAACCCCCTCTGCAAGTTAGATTTGCGTCTATGAGTTCTTCCGTTGCAAGACTTACTTGTATTTTACGATAGTCTGTCTCTTTGTTTTTGTTTACAACTTTAACATATCCAGTGAATTCAGTGTTTCCTTCGAATGGCACAATAACTTCAGCAGTTATTTCAACTTCCCCCTCTTCAGGAGTTAAATCTGTACCGCTTTGTGGTTTGAATGTCCATTCTCCCCAACTTGGATATGATTTAATTTTCCAGTCAAGATATGATCCTGCTTCTCCAACGTTTTCAACATTGAAACTGCTTTGTACAGTACTACCTGGCGTAACATCAGTCCAAATTAGATCATCATCCGCATCAAGATTTGGTCTTGGTGGTCCATCATAGACAACATCAATTTCTGCAACCATCTCTTCAATATTACATTCTCCATATTTGATTTTAAAGTAACCATTGTCAAATCCAAAACCAGCGCCCCAGCTGTTTTTACAAATCCAGTAGCCTTGATTCTCGTTGTACCCAACAATTACAACAACATGAGGAGCAATATAACCTCCATGATTATGATAATAAATATCATCTGGCCAAATTGCTTTATTTGCATAGTCATCACGGAAATCCTCGTAGACTTTCATTTTCGCTATCAGTGGGCCAGTTTTAATAAGACGGGCTTTGATATATCCCCTGTCAAAACCTTGACACCAGTAATAGCTTTTAACATGTCTTTTTTGATTTTCCCAGTCTGGGCATTTTTCATTACAGCTAGGAGGGTCTCCATCGCTACTTCCCCAAGGGAAGCAGTCTTCAGGGATTGCTTCGTTTTGCACGGTCCAACTAATAAAATTATCTGCAAGATCAAACAATATAGAACCGCTGCAACCAAAGCACCCATGCCCCCAGTCTGCACAGGAAACCATGTATTGTTCCGATAAATCAATGAAATACTCTGGGTCTTCATATTCAATTTTAAAATCTGCTTCTACCGCTCCTATTGTGGCAAAAGCCCAGCATGCACCGCATCCTCTCTGGTCTTTTACAGAGGTCATAAAGTTTTTTCCACCGTTTGATATGCCATGTCTGTTGTCGTCTAAATCGGCATCTCTCCAATCAAAACTTTCTGGTAAACTTAAGATGTTATTTGCCTCGTTCTCATCAGTGGTTTCATTTTCTATTGTTTTATTTGCCTCTATTTTGGATTTATTTCCTGTTGCTCCAAGGCATCCAATTATCATTAATATGATTGTTATTATTGTAATAATTTTGTTTATTTTCAATGCCTTGCCTCTTTTTATTAATATTTTAATATTATCCTTGGTATTATATAAATATTATGTATGAATGGCTTATAAAATAAAAAGATAGGATTTTTGATAAAATTATTATGTTCATTAGTATTTTTGAGAAATACCTTAAAAGATTTATTTTCTGTTTTTAGCTGCTTTGATAAGCCCATTAAACAAAGGCGCAGGTTTCAACGGTCGTGATTTAAATTCTGGATGGGCTTGAGTCCCCACAAAATAAGGATGATTCGGTATCTCCATGAACTCCATAAGAACACCATCAGGTGATCTACCTGAAAATATAATTCCACACTGTTCTAATTTTTCAATATACTCCGGGTTAACCTCATATCTATGCCGATGACGTTCAGAAACCTTATCCTCTCCATACAATTTATAGATAAGACTTCCTTTTTTCAAAATAGCAGGCCATGCACCAAGCCTCATTGTTGCCCCATATCTCGATTCCTGAACAATTTTAATCTGATCCGGGATGAAATCAATCACGGGGAAACTAGTTTTTTTATCAAACTCTGCGGTATGAGCATTTTTCATACCGCAAACATTTCTTGCATATTCAACCACGGCTAGCTGCATACCAAGACATAAACCAAGATAGGGGATCTTGTTTTCACGTGCATATCTTATCGTCTGGATTTTTCCTTCGATACCGGACAATCCGAAACCCCCGGGTACAATTATGCCGTCTAACTCATCTAATGATTTAAGCTTCTTCGGGTCTTTTTCAAAGATTTTAGAATCAATCCATCTTATATCAGGCATAAGGTTATTGTTCCATGCTGCATGTTTTACTGCTTCTATAACACTAATATAACTATCAGATAGTTGTGATGTTCCAATGTCGAAATATTTACCAACAATACCAATTTTTACAGTGTTTTTCAATGTCCGGATTTTTTTGATGAATTTCTCCCAGCCCTGCATGTCATCATGATCACGTCGTAGGTTTAGTTTATGAAGTATTTTTTTACAGAGATCCTGTTTTTCAAAGATCAGTGATACCGCGTAGATGTTATCAACGTCTTCGTTGCTGATGACATCATCCTCGTGGACGTTACAGAACATTGCGATTTTTTCCCGTCGGACGTTATCCAAGGTTTTTTCAGATCTAGTAATTATAAAATCAGGCATTATACCTATTTCACGTAATAGTTTCACGGAATGCTGAGTGGGCTTGGTTTTTGCTTCTCCAAGTGCGTCGAGCATTGGGACATATGTTACATGGACGAATACTACTTTTTCTCCCTCTTGCCTCATTTGACGTACTGCTTCTAGGAATAATACGTTTTCATAGTCTCCAACGGTTCCACCGATTTCAACTATGACGAAATCTATTTTGTTTTCACTAGCTGGTCTAAGAATGCGTTTTTTGATCTCATCTGTTACGTGTGGTATTGGTTGTACTGTTTTCCCTAGGTATTTTCCTTTACGTTCTTTTTCAATGACTGCGCTATACACTTGACCTGTTGTGATATTCTGAGATTTAGGAATATTTATATCAAGGAATCTTTCATAATGTCCTAGGTCCTGATCTATTTCTCCTCCATCCTCTGTAACCCATACTTCTCCGTGTTCTGTTGGTCTTAGTGTTCCTGCATCAAAGTTCATGTATGGGTCGATTTTTATTGCTGTTACACTGTAGCCATGTAGTTGTAAAATTTTTCCAATAGAAGCGGTAGTAATTCCTTTACCTAAACCAGAAATAACTCCGCCTGTTACAATTATATAATTTACCATCCCTATCAACAGGCAAGGTAAATAGTATTTTGGGTTTAAATCGTTTTGCATTCTACAAAAAACTGATTAATATAAAAATAACCAAATTAAAAATGATTTAGATAACCAAAAATAAAAAGAAAAAATACAACTACCACTAGGCAACCCAAAGGATTGTCGTAGCAATTGCAGTACTAGTAACTAGCTATCTTAGTAGATTCCTTTTTTATTTCTTTGTCGTCAGAGATATTTCTATAGACGATACGTTGGAATTCCGCCCTTCCTCATTGGTAATGCTTTCGGTACCGATTTTTATGTCTTTTACACGGGCGTTTTGTACAAACCTGTTTCGTGTAATTTCTGCAGTGTCAACTGCTCGGCTGATTGCTCTACCACGTGCTTTTATTACTACTTCATCGGAACCTCCGTTGAACTGCGTCACTACTGCTAGCACATAGCTCATTGGTGGTTTGTTTCCAACAAATATTGTGTTCTCGTCTGGGTTTATTTCTTTTTCTGCCATTACTATTTTCCTCCCGTTAATTACTGGGTATTTTAGCCCTCCTAAAAACCAACTTGTTGTTTATAAACCTTTCGACTTGTAATTTTTGTTGTATTTCTGACAGTTTAATGTTTCTCCAAAAAATATTTATGTTTTATCTTAGTAATTAGTTACCTTTATATTCTGCCCTCTTTTTACCAGTTTTACAGAGAGACCTGTTTAAACTGCTGTTCTTAAGGGGTTATATTGTTATGGAAATATTAGAAGATAAACCAGGTAAAAAAATCCTTCTGTTAGGAAATGAAGCTATAACACGTGGGGCATTAGAAGCAGGAGTCGATATAGCAACAACCTACCCAGGGACACCCTCTTCTGAGATTGCTGATACGTTTTCATTAATTGCTCGGTCTTTTACTAAACAAAAAAAAGACCCAGGTTTTTATTTTGAATATTCAACTAATGAAAAAGTAGCATTAGAAGTCGCAGCAGCGGGTTCTTTCTCAGGTTTACGTGTTCTAACATGTATGAAACACGTAGGACTAAATGTCGCCAGTGACACATTTATGACCTATCTGTACATTGGTTGCAAGGGCGGTCATGTTATTGTTTCAGCTGATGACCCCTCTTGCCATTCCTCCCAGAATGAACAGGATAACCGATTTTATGCCCTTTTTGGTAGTGCCCCTATGCTTGAGCCATCTACCCCTGATGAGGCAAGGGAAATGACACGACAAGGTTTTGAGATTTCTGAGGAACTGAAACTGCCTTTGTTGTTACGTACTACTACACGTCTTAACCATGCTCGTGGACCAATAAAGCTTAAAAAAATGAAAAAACCCCATGGCCGAGGTCATTTCGAAAAGGATCCCATGCTTGTAACGGTCCCAGCTGTTGCCCGTGCTCAGCATCCAATTCTCCTAAAAAAAATGGAGCAGGCTGAAAAAATTTCTGAGAAATCACCATTTAACAAATTAATAAGTATTGGTAAACCCAACGAGTGGGGTATTATTACCTCTGGTGTTTCTTTTAACTATGTTAAAGAGGTTGCTGAGGATCTTAATCTTAATGTTAGAATCCTGAAGCTTGGTATGACTCATCCATTGCCAAAAAAGATGTGTAAAAATTTCCTAAGTTCTTGTAAGAATATTATTGTTGTCGAGGAACTTGAGCCTATCCTTGAAGATCAGCTGAAAAACATGGCTTTTGATCTTGGATGCACGGTTAAAATATTCGGTAAAAGAACTGGTCATTTCTCCCGTCTTTACGAGTATAACCCTGATATTGTGGGTGAAGTGTTTTCTAAGATTTTTAAGGTGAAAAAACCTTATAGCATTCCAAAGAAATCTGATATAAGTCTTCCAAGCCGCCCTCCAGCACTTTGTCCGGGGTGTCCTCATCGTGCCACGTATTATGCTGTGAAAATGGCGAAACCTCGTGGTGTGATTTATCCTACGGATATCGGTTGTTACACTTTGGGTAAGGCTCCGCCTTATGAGGTTGCAGATTTACTATTATGCATGGGGTCTAATGCTGGAACGGCCTGTGGCCTGTCGGTTGCTACTGATCAGAAAATCATTAGTTTCATGGGTGATTCCACGTTTTTCCATAGTGGGATACCTCCTATTATTGATGCTGTGCATCATAATCATGATGTAGTGATCACAGTGCTTGATAATCGTACTACTGCTATGACTGGTCATCAGCCTAATCCTGGTACAGAATTTGATGGTATGGGTCGACCAGCTAAAGGCATCAGGGTGGAGGATGTAGTCAAAGGCTGCGGAGTAAAACATGTAGAGGTAGTTGATCCTAACAACATCAAGGAGACCACTGCAGCATTCAAGCGTGCTCTTGATTTCAAGGGACCATCTGTTGTTGTTAGTAAATCACCATGTATATTGTTGGAGAACAGGGATAAAAGGAAGGCTGGAGAAAAAATCCCGGTTTATACAATTGATCAGGATAAATGTAAAAATTGTAAACTATGTATTTCGAGGTTTAGCTGCCCAGCTTTCTACTATGGTGAGGATGATCTTATTTTCATTGATGAACAACAGTGTAATGGTTGCGGTAACTGTGCTACAGTTTGCCCGTTTGATGCTATTCATCCGAAAAAGGAGGCAAAGAAATGAAAGACAAAATCAACATAGTATTAACAGGCGTCGGCGGTCAAGGGGTTATCACTGCTGCGAACATACTAGGCAAGGCTGCGGTGAAAGCCGATGTTAACGTTTTTGTCTCTGAGGTTCATGGTATGGCACAACGAGGTGGTAGTGTTAACTGCACAGTACGACTTGGTAAAGTATCGGGGCCATTGGTTCCTAGTGGTACTGCTGACGTTATTGTGAGCACTGAACCAACTGAGGCGCTACGTTACATTCATTATGCTAACAGTCAGACTCAGATTATAACAGACATTGTTCCTGTTATTCCTTTTACTGTCTCGGTTGGTATGGAAAAATACCCAGATGTTGATAAGGTTTTCAAAGAACTCGAAAATTATGGTAAGCTTTTCAAGATTGATGCAGTACAACTAGCAAAGGATGCTGGTGCTCTTATCACTAAAAATATTGTCATGCTTGGTGCACTTGCTGGGACTGATATTCTTCCTTTTAAGAAGGAGATTTTGTTAGATACAATCCTTAGTAATGTTCCTGCTAAATATCGGGATATGAACAAAAAGGCTTTTGAAAACGGTTACAATGTCACTAAGAAAAAATAAAAATATAATAATCCTATTTTAAAATATTGTTTATGGACAGAAACAAGCTACTAATATCGTTTCTACTAATCATCATCAGCCTTGTCTGGGCAGGCTCATTCATAGCAGTAAAAACAACAGTAGAAATCGATAACGTACCACCAATACATCTAGGATTTCTACGATTTCTAATAGCTTCACCATTTATGGTACTAATATTACTTTTCCGTAAAAACACCAAAAAAATACCACTCCAGGAGCTACCACGATTAATACTACTTGGTTTAACCGGTGTAACACTGATTTATATACTGCAATACATGGGAGTTGATCTAACCAATGCGTCAACCGCTGGGGTTCTAATAAACACAAACGTGATCTTCATACTTACACTGTCAATAATTTTCCTAAAAGAAAAACTAACAATCTCCAAAACCGCTGGGATAACAATATCCTTCCTCGGTGTGATAATGGTGGTTTTTGCTCAGTCAATGAATGAAACAATAAACTTCACAGACATGTTCCTACTGGGCAGCATATACGTTATTTTATCAGCCTTCTGCTGGGCAGTATATACAATAATAGGGAAAAAACTACTAGAGAAATATGACCAGTTCACAGTCACAGCATATGCCTTCCTACTAGGCACATTTTTTTTCCTACCCTTGGTCTTCCAGAGCATATCAACAACCGTTGCTCATATATCCATGAATGGTTGGATATCAATACTATACCTCTCCCTGGTTTGCGCAGTATTTGGATACCTAGGATGGTACTATGCTCTTACAAAAACAGAGGCTAGTAAGGCAGCAGTATATCTAAACTTCATACCACTTTTTGTTATAACGCTCTCATTCTTCTATGGGGAAACACCGACAGTCCTGTTTATACTCGGGGCAATACTTATTATATACGGTGTTTATCTAACCCAAAGAAGCAACCCAAAGTGAAAAAAATTATGTTTTGTGTTGAATGCGGAAAAGAAACAGATATCTACAAAAACGGTGTATGCATCGATTGCTACCTAAAAACACATAGTTTTACCAGTGGACCAGAGATCATAGATATGACTGTTTGCACGAACTGTGGTTCATATAAATACAAAAACACATGGACAAAGGAAATACTGGGAGATTTCCTTAGACGGATGATAAAAAACCATTTCAAAATAAGCAATGAACTACAGAAAACAGACATTAACACAGAGTATGAGGAAACCAAAAACGGTTTACAATGCAAGGTTTACATCTCAGGATACATAAATGATCACATGATAACAGAAGAGCACCCGTTAGATGTTCGTTTTAAAAAAACAATATGTGATGTCTGCTCAAAACAATACGGCGGATATCATGAGGCAATCATACAGGTAAGAACACAAAATCGCAAACTACCAAAGGATGAATTACAAGACATACAAAAAACCGTTGAAAACCAGGTAGAAGATCTACAAGCAAAAGGAAACAGACAACTATTCATCACAGACATAGGCGAAGAACACGGAGGCATTGATTTCTACATAAGCGATAAACAAGTAGCAATGGTAATAACAAAAAAACTCCATGAAAAATATGGTGGCATAATAAAACAATCATCAAAAAATATAGGTATGAAAGACAGCAGACAAATATACAGAATGACCTACCTATTAAGATTACCATCATATAAAAAAAATGATGTCATAAAGCATCAGAATCGGTACTACCTGGTAAACTCTGTAAATGGAAACAAAGTAAAAATAATGAACATAGCAAACTGGGATGAAACATTCGAAGATGCCGATAACCTGCAAACAGCAAAAATCATTGGTGGAAAAGAACTAATTAAAGAAAAAATAATTGTGAGTCAAACAAAAAAAGAAATACAAATTATGGACCCCGAGACATATCAAATAAAAATCATTAAAAAACCAAAGCCGATACAATTTAACTCTGAAAAAATAAAAACAATAAAAATAGATGAACAGATTTTTATACTAAAATAAAAAAAAACATGTGGTGAGGAAGTATAATGGTAAAGGCAACATTTGATCTTGATGAAAACATAGCAGCAGCTTTGTCATATTTGTTTGGATGGATAACAGGATTGGTTTTCTTTTTATTTGAGGAGAGAAACCAGTTTGTAAGATTTCATGCAATGCAATCGATAATGATTTTCCTTCCTGTTACAATTATACTTGTCATACTATGGTGGATACCTTTTTTTGGTTGGGTTGCAGCTTCAGTCATAAGTATACTGGCTCTGTTATTATGGATAATTCTACTTATAAAAGCATATCAGGGTGAAAAATTCAAAATACCAATAGCTGGTGATATGGCTGAGGATTTTTCAAAAAAGAAAATCTAAAATTATTTTTTTGTTTTATAAGAATTCATCACTTCGTGTTCTATCTGAGATTTCTCCTGCGATATTTTCCTGCATGATTTTTTGTATTTCATCTCGTTTTTTACCATGTGCAAGAGCCCACATGAGTTTCACATAGGCCGTCTCAGGTAGCATATCTTCACATGGTATGATATCTGCTTTTAACAGATCGCGACCTGTGGAATAAACACTCATGTTAACACGTCCGAATAGACATTGAGATGTCATCGCGAAAACTGTTCCTTTTTTTGTTAATTCTTTGATCCGTGGTATTATATTTTTAGGTACATGTCCAAGACCTGTGCCAACTAATAGGATGCCTTTTTTATCTGGTATATCCTCTGGTTCTAAACCAGGGTAAGAATAAAGCATGGCGACATCTGGTTCCATTTTATCATCAACTATTACTTTTCCAGATTTTTTCTTATAATATTTTTCAGTGATTTTTACTATGCCATTTTCAACAGTACCTAATGGGCGGTCGTTTACTGTTTTGAAAGCATCACGTCGGCTTGTATGGAGTTTTCTGACTTTTGCCCCTCTATGTATTTCAACAACTGTGTCTGAGATTCCTGAGTGCATTGTTGTTATTACCTCTCCGATGTCTGTTTGTGATGCAACTGTTGCGGCAGCAATCAGGTTTAGAGATGCATCTGAGCTTGGCCGATCGCTGCTTCGTTGAGCGCCGACTAGAATTACTGGTCCTGTTAGGTTTTTTAACATGAAGGATAGAGCGGCTCCTGTGTATCCTAGGGTGTCAGTGCCATGAGGTATTATAACTCCCTTGGCGCCGCTGTTCAACTCATTAGCTATTTCATGTGCGAGTTTCTGCCAGTGATGAACTTCCACGTTTTCGCTTAGAATCTGGAAGGCCACATGTGTTTTAACATTGCAGATGTCAAAAATTTCTGGAACAGAAAATGCTAGTTCTTTTGCAGAGCTAGCAGGGTGAACAGCGCCGGTTCTGTAATCAACATAGCATGCTATGGTCCCACCCGTTCCAATGATTGAAACCATTGGTTTGTTTTTATCAAAAGGGATATCTCGCTGTTTTTTTATATCTTCTTTTTTATGTTTTTCTAAAAGTTTTATTTCCGTATCTTTATCTACTGAGATGCCGATGTTGTACCCGTTACTTAGTTTGATAGTTATAATGCCTTCATCGCTGAATTGATGATGAGGCATTAAAACACCTTCTTTTGTAACTTTTTTTGTCTCTATTTTGATTTTATCTCCGATTTCAATTTTTGCAGCTTTGAGTTTATCATCGATGAATTTTTTACGAGACATGATTCACTTTTATGGTATGTTTTATGTTTTTAAAGCATTATCCTATGTTAAATAAGTAGATGTTTATGAGACCGGCTCTAAAATTTGCCTATGATGGTAGAGAATTTTATGGGTTTGCACGTCAACCTCAGCTTAAAACAGTTGAAGACCTTAAAAGCAAAATTATTTCTTTCTGATAGCTCGGTATATGAAATATGCTAAACCACCATATACTACAATAACTCCAAATGCTAGCATCATTATTGCAGGCAATGGTAATGTTGTCATGCTTTTGACTCCTTGTTTTTGATTTTTGATAATATTACTGATATGATTACTATGGAGACTACAGGTGTTACCCCCACGCCTATTATCACCCACCAGGGGTATCCCATGTAGGGGTCGGTGATGTTATTGATTATTGACATAGCTAATAATGTTAGTAATACTCCGGGTATTACGAATTTTATGAGATATTCCCACCATCGTCCTAATTTGATCTCAGAGGTTTCATTAGCATGTCTACGTAGCTTGTGCAGCGTGTACATCCATCCGAGTATTATACATTCAATCAACCCAATTAGCACTAGTCCGAAGTTTGCTACGAAATGATCCAACATGTCTACTAGATGTAGTCCGTTTCCCATGGTGAAAAACAAGCTCAAAAGAAATCCAATCAGGCAGATTATCCCCGTGGTTTTAGCCTTGGATATCTTCCATTTCTGATGAATGCCTGATGATACGGGTTCTATCATTGAGAAAGCACTATCTATACCAAACGTAAGCAGTGCTATGAAGAATATAACTCCGAAAAACGCTGCAGCGAAAGGCAAGAGACTTATCGCTGTGGGGTAGGTGATAAATGTTAGGTTGGGTCCCGCGATTTGCTGCCCCAATGCTTGTATGCCTATGCCTTGTGCAGATGCTAGATATCCTACTACGCTGAAAACTGTGAACCCTGCAAGGAAACTAGTCCCAGCATCAGCAAGTGATACAATAAATGCATTGTTTGTAATGTCTGATTTCTTTTTCAAAAAACTAGCGTAGGTGATCATTATTCCTTGTGCCACGCCAAGTGAGAAGAACACTTGAGCATATGCTGCTAGCCAGACGTTTACATCTGTAAGTGCTGAGAAATTTGGTGTAAGATAATAGCTTATTCCTTCCATTGCTCCTGGTAGTGTGAGCCCTCGGATTGTAAGAATAATAAGCAGTATAGTTGGTATTGGCACGGTGAGTGCTACAACCTTACCGATGCGTTTTACTCCTTTGTAGAGTATTAGGAAGATGCATGCCCAGACAGCTATGAGGCCAAAAACTATCGGTAGGCTAATTCCGCCGATGTTTGTGATGCTGCCTGTGTCCCCGAGGAAGTTCTGGAAGAAACTTGTTGCCTGGCCTCCCCATTGTAGGTTTATAGCGTAGATCATGTAGGAGAAACACCAGGCCATTATTACCACGTAGTATATGGCTATGGTGAATGGTACAAATGTTGACCACCAGCCGAACCATTCCCATTTCCTTCCGATTTTTTTGAATGCTTCTGGTGGTGCATGTCGCGCCCAGTGGCCTATTGAGAATTCGAGTATCATTAGTGGTATTCCTGCGGTGAAGAGTGCTACGAAGTAGGGTATTAGGAATGCTCCTCCTCCGTTTTCGTAGCATATGTAGGGGAATCGCCATACGTTTCCTAGTCCTACGGCGGAGCCTATGGCTGCCATGATGAATGCGAATCTGGTGTTCCAGTGTTCGTTTTTCATTTTTAACTGGAATTATAATTATTGGTTGTGTTTATAAATATATCTGAATAAATTGTTTTTATGGAGGATGCAGCAGACCATTTTTATTATTTTATTATTATAATGAAGTTATTTTTTAGTCGAAATGTTATAATAATAACAAAAATTATAAGAATGACTTGTATATAACAATAAAACATAGGGGCAGAGGTTATCATGGTAACAATAAGCCATGTCGTACAAGACGTATTAAAAAGGCAGGTACTCATACAAGAAGCAATAAACCACGGCATAGTATCATACAACAAACTAGCAGAAAACCTAAAACCAAAAATAGAACAAGAACTAGGAAAAAAAGTAAAACACAGCGCAGTCGTAATGGCACTAAGAAGAAACGCAGGAAAATTCCAAAAAACAACAGCAGAACCATCATTCAGCTACTCAATAGAAACCATCAAAACAGACATATCCTATATAGTCCTAGAAGAATCACCAACACTACTAAGCAAACTAGAAAACCTATACAAAATCATAGACTTCAAAAAAGGCGGAATACTAAACATCATACAAGGAAACTACGAAGTAGCAATCATCACCAACAACAAACACAAAGAAAAAGTACTAGACATACTCCATGAAGAAAAAGTACTAGACTCAGTAGACGACCTAGTATCCATCAGTCTTACTTATTCTAAAAATTTCTTATTCACACCAGGGATACTATACGATATATCACGGTTCCTAGCATGGGAGAGCATAAACGCTATAGATATCATACTCACAAAAACAGAACTAAGTCTAATCATTGGAAAAAAAGATCTGATGAGATGCTATAAAACACTTGGTAGATTCGCAGAAAACAACGAGACGGAAATGCCAAAAATCTAAGAAAACCATTTTTTCTTTTTAGGAAACCTATATGTAATAAATCATAAATAAACCATTTTTGTGAAACCAACATTAATAATAATCAGATACGGAGAAATCTGGCTAAAATCAGAAGCAACAAAAAAACAATTTGAAAACAAATTAATACAGAACATAAAAAACAATCTAAACGAACAAAAGATACTTTTCCAGATAAAAACACAACGAGGAAGAATCTACCTATACACCAAGCAAATAAAACAAGCCACAAAAGTTCTAACAAAAACATTTGGGATAACATCAACAAGCCCAGCAACACAAACCACAAGCACAATAGAATCAATGAAAAAACACTCACTACAAATAACAAAAAAACTTACAAAAAAACAAACCTTTGCACTAAGAATAACACGAGAAGGAAAACACAACTACACAAGTCAACAAATCGCAATAAAACTAGGAGACATAATACGGAAAAAAACACAAGCAAAAGTAAACCTAACACAGCCAGACTACACACAATATATAGAAATACGAAACCAAAACGCATACTTTTTCACAGAAAAAAAACCAGGGCCCGGCGGGCTACCACTCGGAACACAAGGAAACGTACTAGCAATAATTGATACAAAACAATCCATCCTAGCAGCATGGTACCTACTACGAAGAGGATGCCAAACCATTTTCCTAATCAAAAAAACAACAACAAAACCCTCGGTAAAATCATTCATAAAAAACTGGTATACAAACTCAAAAATCATAGAAAACAAAAACACAATTAACAAAACGATATCTGAACATAAATGCAGTGCGATCATTACAGGACACACATTTAACGAAAAAAACATCTCTATAATAAAACAAATAAAAAAACAAACCCACCTCCCCGTTCTAACACCACTAATACACATGAACAAAAAACAAATACAACAAAAAACAACAGAAATAGGATTTAAAAAATGAACATAATCATAATGGGCGCAGGAGCTATAGGATCCCTATTCGGAGGAATACTAGCAAAAAACAACAATGTCACATTAATAGGTAGAAAACCACACATAGACCTGATCAAAAAAAATGGTTTAACAATAAAAGGAAAAACCAATCTAAAAATAAAAATACCAGCAGAAACAACAGTTAACAAAATCAATTTTTCCCCGGATCTAATACTACTAACTGTTAAATCCTATGATACAGAAAAAACCATAGAACAAATCAAAAAAATAATGAATAAACAAACCATTGTTTTATCACTACAAAACGGCCTAGGTAACATAGAAAAAATACAGAAAAAAATAAACAAAAATCAGATTTTTATAGGTGTCACAACACATGGTGCTTTTTTTGAAAAACCAGGTGTCATCAAACACACCGGGGTTGGTCATACAATCATCGGATCAAAACAAAATACTATTGACAAAATAAAAGAAATTACTGAAATTTTTAACAATGCAGGCATTCAGACAACCACAACCAATGATATAATAAAAGAAATCTGGGTTAAAACCATAATAAACTCAAGTATCAACCCATTAACCTCATTTTTCCAATGCCGGAACGGGCACCTGCTAAGGAACCCGATTCTTGAAAACATAGTTGAAAAAATATGCTATGAATCAACAAAAGTAGCAAAACATGAAGGAATACAAGTATCATATGATGATATGACTCAAAAAACCAAACAAGTAATACGTGATACTGCTGATAACTTTTCATCCATGCTTCAAAGCCTACAAAAAAATAAACAAACAGAAATCGACTCAATCAATGGTGAAATAATCAAACACGGGAAAAAACATAATGCCGAGATCTTCCTAAATGAAATACTACTTAAATTAATAAAAGAAAAAAAAGGATTTTAATTAGAAAACCTTAGTTTGTATCCATACAGACATTACTAAAGGATATCATATGGACTGATAGTTCCATAGTGCGTTCCTGCTTTGTAGATGTTTATTTCACATGGGCTGATGGTTCCATACTTTGTCCCCGCTTTGTAAATATTCCCAAGGGCATTGTCATCAATGTTACTATCCTGCTGGTAACTGTTTATTATTTCATCTACCATGCTTTCTGAAAGACCTAGAATTTCACAGTTTTCATATATTTCATCATTCATTTTTTTCACCTCCTTTTATTTTTTTTATAGAAACAACCCTGGTTTTCTAGTGGTTAGACTAATTTTTTCAAAAAGAGCTATCTTTGTTAAAAAAATTCTAAAAAAACCAGGTTCTACTATAATCTAAATAGGCGAATGCAGATATTCAACGTCGTTTATGGATAAAGCTTGCCAAATAGATCATAGTTAGACCTGGAGAAAAGGGGAAGTAATATTTAAGTTTTATCAGGATGTAAAATTAATTAAAAATAGAACATATATGACATAATTTGTTGGTTGTTAAAAATGAAAATATTTGTAACAAGAAAAATCCCAGAACCCGGTCTTAATCTCCTTAGAAAACATCATGAGATAGAGATAAACCCATATGATAGAGTTCTTACAAAAAAGGAGATAATAAAAGGAGTAAAAGGAAAAGACGGCCTACTATGCCTGTTGACAGATCCGATAGATAAGGAAGTAATCAACTCCGAACCCCATTTGAAAGTGATAGCCAGCTACGCAGTTGGATATGACAATATCGATATAGATGCTGCTACAAAAAAGAAGATACCCGTGAGCAACACCCCTGGTGTTCTCACAGATGCCACCGCTGAAATGGCATGGGCCTTACTTCTTTCAGTATCCCGTCGTATAGTAGAAGCAGACAGTTTCACCCGTGATGGAAGATTCCATGGCTGGGATCCCATGCTTATGCATGGGCAAGGAGTCACAAATAAAACACTTGGAGTTGTTGGCACGGGACGTATTGGTAAAGCTTTTGCGCTTAAAAGTAAAGGATTCAACATGAAAATTCTTTATGCTGATGAAAGAAAAAACGAGATATTGGAAAAAAACCTTAACGCGGTAAAAACAGATTTTGATACTATTCTGAAAGAATCTGATTTTATATCATTGCATGTTCCACTCCTTCCAAGTACTCATCATCTTATAGGTGAGAAACAACTTCGAATGATGAAAAAAACAGCGGTACTAATTAACACATCACGTGGACCAGTAGTAGATGAAAAAGCTCTCATTAAAGCGCTTAAAAATAAATGGATTTTTGGAGCAGGATTAGATGTCTATGAAAATGAGCCAAAGATATCTGAAGAACTACTAAAACTAAAAAACGTGGTTGTTCAGCCTCATTCAGCATCAGCGACCACTGAATCTCGTACTAAAATGGCAATCATGGCTGCGGAAAACATGATCACTGGTCTTAAAGGAGAAAAACCCCCTAACTGCGTGAATCCTGAAGTTTTTAAAAATATTAAATTTTAGAGATATCTTCTAATAGTCATATTTTTGCTTATTTTGTTTCCAGCATTGTCATATGCGATGATTTTTATTGTATGTAAATGTTTAAAAAGAAATCCTTTTTCTCGTTCCCAAGTATATGAATATGGTTTGGTTGTATCATTGCATTTAAGATTGTTATCTATATAGAACTCTACATGATTAATTCCCGATTCATTGTCTGAGGCTTCAGCCTGGATTTCAATATCGCCAATTGTTAAAGCTTTAAGGATGAGATAATCCCTAATTTTATGGTTAAATATGTAAAGCGCTCTTTCGGGTTTTGTAATTTTTAAAACCGGTGGTTCATTATCTACTGTTCCGTTTTCTTCATTAAATGGATATGTTACCATTAACGGGTAATAATCCCTGTTTTCTCCTCCACCAGGTATATCATAGAGGGTATCCCCTATTAGATCATCATCGAGATCTAATCCAGTGTAATCACTCCAGTAGTTGCCTTTTTCATCTGCATACCATGTGTTATCACATTTATTATCAGGATTTGCTTTGATCACATATGCATTGATATCATTACTGATAAAATTGTTATGATACATTTGATTGGAATGACTCGACCATATTTTAAGTCCATAATTGTTATTGCTTATTGTATTTTCAAATATTGAGTTATTGATACACCAGCTAAGTTCTAATCCTGTTTCAGAGCATTCATCTATGAAATTTCCACTTATAGTGTTTTCATCTGAATCAACTAAAATACCATACATACTTTTTTTAATACTATTCCTAGCAACAGTGTGATATCCTTGTTCTATCTGAATTCCAATTCCTAGATTATCATCCATTATATTTCCATGTACTATGTTTTCATTACCTGACCAAAGTAGTACACAGTTTGCATTTTTAGCAAAAACATTCCCACTGATATGATTCAGATTACTTGACTCAATGTTTATTGAATATAGTCCTATATTGTTAGTGAAATTATTGCCAGTTATGTAGTTGTTATCACTGTTAGTTAAAAAAATACCATATGTTTCACCATCACTGCATGTATTGTTGATAGTGTTACCTTTAATTACAACGTCCCTACAGCTATTCAATACGATATTGGCAGACGCTGACGGTCCTAAAGCTCTGTTTAAGTTTTTGTCAAAGATATTCCATCCGATGAAAGTATTTTCGCATCCTGGGCCTAGAACATATATCCCATATTCTTGGCTATTTGCTATTGTATTATTTATTACAGTGTTATTGCTTCCATGGTATATTCGAATGCCTTTTCCATTGTTGTTTATGTAATTATTTTTGATAACGTTTCCTTCTGAATTGAAGGTTGCGCTACCAATTGCAATACCTGTAACTGCATTACTGCTTATGCTGTAATTATTGTTAATAATATTATTATCTACAATTGTATTATTGTCTGAATTTACATGTATTACTTCTATGCTCCCACTTCCGCTATCTGTTATGCAAAAATTACTTAATTTCACATTATCGGCTAATATTTCAATTGCTCTGCCAATTTTGTTCCTGAGAACTGTCTTATCTTTGTTTTCACCGGTTAATTTAATTGATTTATCAACCCATAAGCTTTCATTGTATTCTCCTTCATAAACAAAAACGGTATCACCATTGTTAGAGACATTTATTGCATCCTGTATGCTACTATAGTTCCCTGGTCCAGATCCTCCTGCATAGAGAATGTTTTCACTCGTTGCTGTTGTATCAAAGTTATTGCTCTCTATAGAGTTAACAGAAAAATTAGTTAATGTAACCATAAATAGTACCAAAGCCGTTAATATGGTTTTTTTCATGTAATTCACCTGTTTTTAATAATAAGTAATATTTAACAGTGATATATATAAAACTTTCCATATAAGAATGTATGTATTAAAAAACAATGTTATTTTAATAACATATTTTTAACATTTTATATTTCTGTTACAAATAGAAGAGGATTATAACAACTCTTTGTATGTTTAGTTACTATAATTACATAACTTTAATAGTTATCTCCCCTTATTTTTTTAATGGGTGAAAACAATTGAAAACAAAAATGATTTTTATAGCATTTATAGCCGGACTAATATTTTTAACATCATTTATTCCGATAACTTATGCTATTTCAATAAATAATTTTCAACCTTTTGAAGGAGTTAAAAAAATTAATTCTGGGGATGTTAATTATTATGCAATAGTTATTGGTATTGAGAAGTTTGCTGGGGTTTCATATCCAGATGAAGATCATTTAGATGAATCAGCTACTGCATGGTATAACATGCTTATTAACAATACATATAACTGGAAGAAGGAAAATATTTGTTTTATGCTGAATGAAAATGCTACTAAAGATAAGATACATGATGCGATCACAGTTTGGCTTGATGAAAGAGAGGATGAAAATGATGTTGTTTTGATTGTCTGGGAGGGGCATGGTTGGAAATTACGATTGTCAAAAATAAAACTTGGTCATGCTTGTTTATTGACTTATAATGAAACAGAGGAGCATAATCTTGAAGATAGAATCACAGATGTTGAGCTTGATTCATGGTTAGATGAACTGGAATCTAAACATGTTTGTATTATCCTTGATTCTTGTTATTCAGGTAGAATGCTTTCGTTGAGGCAGAGTGGAAGGATTTTACTTGCTGCTGGCGGGAAGTATTTCTTCTGCGGGGTAGACGAGTCAGATGCTCTTGAAAGTGGGATTTTTTCGTTTTTCTTAAGGCAAGGATTCAAAGGAGTCGCAGATATCAATAATGATGGTTGGGTGACACCTGAAGAATCATTTAGATATGCAAGAATTCCTACGATTATTACATCGATTTATACAGAATTCCCGTTTATTATAGAATGGAATAATCAAACAATATTCTGGTTTTTCCAAGTTCCAAGGATGTATGATCGTTATTTTGGGAGTATAACATTAATAAAGTATAAATATACTTAAAGTGTGAAAGTCCAGACCTCTGTTTCCTCAGGAAGATCATCCTTATTGATTTCTATCTCGTTACCAACTGGCATAACCCTGTATTTGTTATGTTCAAGGAATGGGTCGATACCAGCGATAGGTAATGATAGTCCTCCTATCTTGTAATGCATAGGGATAACAATCCTAGGTTTAATCATGTTTATAACATTCCAAGCCTGTTGGTCATCCACTGTGAATGTTCCACCAATTGGTATAAAAAGAACATCCACCTCACCAATTTCATCAACTGTGTTTTCATCCAGTTCATGACCTAGATCACCAAGATGACAAAAACGTATTCCATCCATTTTGAACTTGTAGATAATGTTACTCCCACGTTTGGCACCATGGGATTCATCATGGAATGAGGGTATACCCATTATTTCAACATTGTTAATATTTCTTTTACGCTCATCGGTTATAATTTTCGAGTCTGTTTTCTCTACGGTTTTTACACTGTTATGATCATAATGATCATGAGAAACAAGAATTATGTCACCCATCACGCTTGGTGCCTGTATACCTATGGATTTCCCATCATGTGGATCTGTCACTAGCGTTTTATCATTAGTTATTTCCCAGCATGAATGACCATGCCAACGTATCTGTAACATATTCCTATTTTTCCTCCCCCGGTAAACCATGTATAACGCTAATTGATTATAAAAAAATTATGCTTCAAAAAAGGAAAAAAGAGATGTTTTAGAAAAAGAGTTTAGATAACAATGGGTAATCTTGTATTAATTTCTGTAGCAACCCCTGGATAAACTGGAATCTTATTTCAAAAGATTTCCCAATGACATCAATCTCGGATTTAGCTACTTTTTTCCTGATTTTTTTAACAGCTACTTCATCAACTGCATGAGATGAGAACTCGTTTTCGTTATATGGCGGATCTGAATAACCTGAGTAGGGGTTCTTGTTTGATATAACTGCTATGGCGAATAGATTACCTGCATCTACTACACCGCCGATGAATGGAACCCATTGTGGAGCAGGGAATGTAACAGTTTCCCCTGCGGGTACAACAATGTTTTCATCCATTGCTAGATCTAAAAATGCGAACTGATATGGTTTGATTTCTTCCTCGATTTGATATGTCCATCGTGAGTTTCTTTCAACGATATAGACTTTTAGAATACCAGTATATTTTGTATCTTCATTGTTTGTCACGGTTATATCCATGTTTAACTTTTGGCTGCAGCAGTCCTCAGCCCAACGAGTATTAACCACTACGTCTAGATCATGCACGTTTCTGTAACTTGAAATATAAATCTTGTTTTCATAGGCATCTTGACTAATTGGTGATTTATACAGGACATCGTATCCTCCATCGAAAATACATGTCGGGTATCCTGCGATTTTATATTGATCTATAAACCAGTTAGTTGCCTCAGTATGTTGATCAGTTACGTATGTGATATATTTGAAATCGTATTCCCCAGAGTCATATATGTTTTGTAATAGTTCTGCGGTTTCAGGGCAGTTTTCAAGGTCTGAGATTACTGCGAATTCACAAAAAACTGTATGCGCTGGATCTGCGCTTGGTGTAGAGTTATCTGGCATATCATTATTTTGTGTGATGGATAAAGCGTTTACCCCTGATATTAAAAATAACAGAGTTATTATTATGGCTCCTATTGGTAAAATTTTTTTTCTCATGCTATTTAATCCCTCCAAACATGTTTTTTTTCTGAAAATATGATGCATTAAAAGCATATAAAATTAACGATTGTTAACACCCCTTAATTTTCTATGGTTTAAGACGACCAAACCTAACAAAATCAATACGATCTTTGTCAACCACAGCAAAAATAATCTCCTTATTCACAGAATGAGCCAACCTTACAACAGAGCTAACCTTAGACCAAACACTACTAAAACCCGCGTCAAGAACATGGAACAAATACTCTGCATGCCCCTCATCAGGATGACAAGAATAAGCACGGAAATCGGCACCAAACTTAAAACCAGTTTTAACAATAAAACCAAGTTTTTTCAAATCTTTAAAAACCAAAAACTCCAAATCACTAATGGTATCTTTAAGATTTTTTTTAGAAACCTTCTCACCATTAATATCATAAACTTCTAAGATTTTTTTTTCAACTAGGTATAATGCTTCAATTAATGAAAGCTGTAAACCATCTGTAAAAGGCTTGCCATAAAACTCTTTTTTAAACAAATTTTCAGAACTTTTTTTATCAAAAATAACAACCCTATCATCGATTAAGTAACCTTCTGTTTTCTGGAAAGCATGTTCCTTGTTTTCTCCTTTAACCTTTAAAGATGTAACATTGTAATAGGTGATGTCTCCTTCTTCATCTACTATTGCATACCATGCTTCTTGTTTTTTCTCTGATGTTTTTTTTGTCAGCTTTTTAGTTAAATAAATGTTAAAAGAGTCCTGCTCTGAAAATATGGTTACGATAAACTGTTCATCCTTTTTAAGTTGGGGAAAACCTGTATTTTTTTGTTTAACGAGGTTAACAGCATGACCTCTTTTTCTTAGATCCTTGTACGTGGTATATATTATGTTAAAACGTGGCATCTTGTTTGCTGCTAGTTTTACTAGTTGCTCTAATGTAGTTTTTTTTCCTTCTGAATATACATCTATTTTTTTTTCATCTAGTAAAAAAACAGCTTCTAAAAGATCTAGTTGCAACAAGTTTCCTTTGGTTGTTTTCCCAAAGTGACTCTTGTCATACAATCTTCCTACATCTTTTGGTTTTTTAATGATTATTTTATCTTTGTTTAGTTCCCCGTTTGTCATCATTGTAAAAGGCCTATAGGTGTTTGTGTTATTTTTGTTTTTTGTAATAATCCTGTATGCTTCTTGGTAGTTGCCCCCCTGGGTATTTCTGTGAGCGTGTTGTTTGACTGATTTTTGGTTTTACTGGTGGTTTTTTATCCTTGTCCCCTTTGAGTATTAAACCTAGTATGAGTCCTAGTATTCCCCCTATTATAAACATTGCGAATGCTACTAGCCCCATCCAGAAAAGATAGAGATTATCGGTTTTTGTTTTTACCTCAGTTACTCCTACATATCTTGATGAAGCAGATCCTATTGTTGTGTTTGTGAAACTAATTGCTCCTGCTATCATCCCACTGTATCTATAGTACATAAGAGCTGAGTCATATGCTGTCTCGTTTCTTAGGCTCTCAGCGTATTCATAGTAGCCTACTGCTAGTACTGGTTCTATTCCTTGTCGTCTGCTTTTTGCTATGTTGTTACCTGCGGTTTTATTTGCTAGATCTAGTTTTTCTTCAGCAGTGACTCCTATGATTTCGATTGCTAGGTTGGCTTTTACTAGTGATTCAAGTGCTTCGAATAATGCTGCTGCAGTGTAGTCTCTATCTAGGTCATCCCATGCTGTCTTCAGTAATAGTTCTGCATTGCTCAGATAGTTAGCTGAGTCCCCATATGTACTTCCCATTTCCTCTAACAATACTCCTGAGTATACTGTTGCCTGCTGTGCTTCCTCTATGTATTCCAATGCCATGTTCTCAATTGTCTCATTTTCAAGGTTGCCGGTGTCTTTGAAATGGGTTCCAATATCAATCCACCAGCCTATACTGTTAGTTCTTTCAACAACAAATGCTACGCTGTAAAGGAAATCCATGACATCAGAGAAAGAGGATAAACCCGTTTCAAGAGCATTACTAGCCACATCTAGATACTGTTTTGCTTCTGAGGCTCTACGTTGAGCTGCTCCCACACATTGAAGACTTATGAACCCAGTTATCTCAGATTTTTTCGCTAAATCACTGCCACCATTGTACAGGTTTTGGGTATTTTCCAGCAACTCCTCTAAAAAGCTTTCATCCCCTGAGTTATAATAATCACATATATAGTTCACAAAACGAGAAGAAATCAAAGATTGAAATGATTTGCTCGTACTAGTATAATAAAGACCTTTATCGTACCAGCCCTCAGACTCGTCTAAAGACCGTTTAGCCGTATCAAGACGTTGTTGAACATCATTCCTATAATAGTTGGGGAAATAATTAGGAATACTCGTATTATTAAAGTTCGAACTAGCATTTTCATACATCCCCTGTGAATCATTAAGAAGCCTAGATGCCAGAGGTTTCATAGATGTAACATAATCCTCCGTGGTAATCTCACCATTGGATTCCTCAAAAACAAAGTTATAACCAGTAAAATTTTCTACAGCCTCATTAACCTCAGCTACCTCAAAAACCTCAATTCCATAGTTATCCCAAGCATAATCAGCAACATTATGAGTCACAGGCTTGGTAACAGTACGAATCCAACCATTACTACTCTCAGTTGTTGTAACCATCTCAGTATAAGTACCCTGCCCCTTTGGGATTAGAAAACGCTTCGCACCAACAGAATATGCCGCATCAATCTTATGAATAATACCACCAATAGGCCCAACACTCCCATCAGGGTTAACCATACCAGTCATAACCGTAGTATTACTCATAGTCCAATTCTCAAGAAGTGAAATAGTGGCAACAGTCATAATCGCCCCAGCAGAAGGACCACCAATAACAGGGGAGGAAGTACGGACGACAAAGAAATAATCATACTTTGAAGGGTTAACATCACAGTTTATATCATTTTCAACCAGGGCACTAGCAACCTTCACAGCAAGACGAGCAGAACCCTGCATATCCACCTGAGTAAGTGGCATAGTATCAACAAAAACACGACCACTGCCGTTATTCTGAACCGTGACAGTAATAGTTGAGATAACACCCACGTAACCTGTATCCGTCCTAGCGACAGCAGGAGCATAAACTGTGACATTACGATATTCAATAGCAAGATCACCAGTGTAAATCGTACCAGGATTAGACTCTGCTAGTGTTAAACCACAGAAAGAAGAAACAAATAGTACAACAACAAGTACAACGACACTGTATTTTTTAATCATCAATTTCTTCCCCGATAAATATCCATTTGCTAAATAGCACCAGTCATAGAAAAAACTTTTTAAAAAACTTTTTTCAATAATCGCCGAAAAACAGACCACTAAATTTAAACAATTCCACCTAAATAATATAATTAAAAATATCCAATATTCTTAAGTAGGGGGAGAAGATACCATTACCCCTCATTTAGCCCTAATTGGAGGCGTAAAAATCATGGTAAAATTACATGAACAAATACTCCGTGATGCCCATCAGTCAATGCTAGCCACCCGGATGAGAACAGAAGACATGCTGCCTATAGCAGAAAAACTCGATCAAATAGGATACTTCTCCCTAGAAGTATGGGGTGGAGCGACTTTTGATGTATGTATACGTTATCTAAATGAGGACCCCTGGGTTCGTCTTAACAAACTTAAAAAAGCAATGCCAAACACACCTATGCAAATGCTTGAACGAGCAATGAACATTGTTGCATATTGGAATTTCCCAGATGACGTTGTAAAAAAATTTATTTATTTCGCAAAAAAGAATGGATGCGACTATTTCCGTATTTTCGATGCCTTGAATGATTTACGAAACATGGAAACACCAATGAAAGCAGTAAAAGAAAACGGGGGCCATGTACAAGCATGCCTTAGTTATACTATCTCCCCTGTTCACACAGTGGAATATTTCGTAGAAAAATTCGAAAAACTAGTGAAAATGGGTGCAGATACTCTCTGTATAAAAGACATGGCAGGGATGATATCACCTCAACGAGCCTATGACATTATAAAAGGCGTTAAGGATGCAGGTATAAAACTCGAAATCGACCTGCATTCACATTGTACCAGTGGGATGACAGGTATGGCTTATCAGCGTGCAGCTGAGGCAGGAGTAGATGTTCTTGATACTGATATTTCTTCTATTTCAGGGGGAACCGCGGCTCCCGCCACTGAAAGTGTGGTAGCTGCTTTCAAGGATACAAAATGGGATACAGGATACGATCTTGAAAAATTGATAGAGATAAGGAAATATTTTTTGAAAGTATGGGATAAATACAGGCATCTTCACAGGTTCAACGCTTTAAAAGTAGATCCTAGTGTAACACTTCATCAGGTACCTGGTGGTATGCTTTCAAACCTTATTTTCCAACTCGAGGAACAAGGCGCTCATGATAAATATCAGGATATCTTAGTTGAAACAGCAAGAGTCCGTGAAGAACTAGGTTACCCGCCGCTTGTTACACCCTCAAGTCAGGTTGTCGGCGTTCAAGCTGTGATGAATGTTTTACATGGTCGTTACAAGGTTGTCACCAAGGAAACAAAGGATTACTGTAAGGGTATGTATGGTAAACCACCGGCAGAGATTAAACCTGAAATCATGAAAAAAGTACTTGGTCCTAAATGGAAGGATGAAGTAATTGACTGTCGACCTTCTGATCTTATTAAACCCATGTGGGATAAACGTAAAAAAGAACTCCAGGAGATAAATGGTGGAAACCTTATCAAAAAAGAAGAAGACATAATGACATATATTTTATTCCCGCAGGTTGGTCTAAAATTTTTAAAAGGCGAAGCAAAAGCAGAGTTTACATCTGAGAAGCTTCCTCTCCCTGTTGATCATCAATTAACCCGAGCTATGGTTAAACAATCATTTCCAGAGCATAAAGCAATATGGGTTGAAACTGAACCACCTGAAAAAAGAGCAGGCCCTGCTCAGATTCCAACAGAGTTCGAAGTTGAGGTTGATGGAGAGCCCTACGAGGTCAAAGTAATCCCCTCAGGGGGATATATTGTGTCAGGTGGAGAAGGCACGCCTACTCAAACTAAACCCAAAGACGTCGAAGGCGGTGTGAAATCAAACATGCAGGGTACAATCCTTGGTGTAAAAGTCAAAAAAGGTGACAAAGTAAAGAAAGGCGATGTCATCGCAACTGTTGAAGCTATGAAAATGGAACAAGAAATTAAATCCGAAAAAGATGGAGAAGTAAAAGAGATATTTATCAAAGAGGGAGACCCTGTTAGTAGCGGGGATCTTCTCATGCAAATCCTCTAAAATTATATCTGAGACTGAAGATTTATGCTAAATAAAGTGTTGATTGCCAATCGAGGTGAAATTGCTGTTCGAATAATGCGAGCATGTAAAGAACTCGGTATTGGTACTGTTGCTGTTTTTTCTGATGCTGATGCTAAGGCATTGTTTGTTAGATATGCTGATGAAAAATTCAACATAGGACCTGGTCCAGCTAGTCAATCATATCTTCAAAAACAAAAAATTATTGATGTAGCACTTAAAACTAAAGCTGAGGGTATTCACCCTGGTTATGGTTTCATGGCTGAGAACGCTGATTTCGCAGAAATGTGCCATAAAAATGGTATCGAGTTTATTGGGCCACCTGTTTCTGCGATGAAACTCATGTGTTCAAAAATTGATTCCAAGAAATCAATGATAAACGCAGGAGTACATGTTGTACCAGGAGTTACGGAAGCAATTGCTGATCATGAAAGAGCAAAAGACATTGCCCATGAGATTGGATACCCTGTGATGCTTAAAGCCTCCGCAGGTGGGGGCGGTATCGGTATTCAAATGGTTGAAAATGAGAAACAAATGGAAAAAGCACTAGCAACTGTACGGCAGCTTGCAAAGAATAGTTTCGGTGATGATAGTGTTTTCATTGAGAAATTCATTGAGGATCCACGTCATATAGAATACCAGATTATCGGGGATAAAAAGAAACATATAATTCATTGTTATGAACGTGAATGTAGCGTTCAAAGACGACATCAGAAACTAATTGAGGAGACACCATCCTGTGCGCTTACATCAGAGCTCCGTGAGGAAATAGGTAAACAAGCAGTGTTGGCAGCGAAAACCGCGGGTTATTATAATGCTGGTACTTGTGAGTTCATGTTCAAAGATGGTAAATATTATTTCCTTGAGATGAACACACGTTTACAGGTAGAACATCCTATTACTGAGGCAACAACTGGTGTTGACCTTGCTCGTGAGCAACTACGTGTTGCATCAGGACTTGAACTTGAAAACGGGCAGAATGATATTCATCCACGTGGTCATGCGATAGAATGTCGTATAAATGCTGAGGACCCGTTGAATAATTTCATGCCAGCTCCCAGTAAAATAGTTCGTTATGCTGAGCCATCAGGCCCGGGTATACGTATAGATTCAGGTGTTTACCAGGGTTTTACTATTCCATCTTTTTATGATAGCATGATAGCTAAGCTTATCGTCTGGGCGGAGGATCGACAGAGATGTATAGAGCGAACCAAAAGAGCATTATGGGAGTATCAAATAGGTGGTGTTCGACATAACATACCGTTCCATCAGGTGGTGATGAATAATAAACAGTTTATCGATGGGAAATATGATACTAGTTTTATTCCACGTTACAAAATCCTTGATCAAGTAGTTGAACATGTGAAACAGATGAAAGCTCAATCTACTGGTCCTAAAACAGCTGCTGC
>Ga0272441_10001160_pt1 | contig 56357 bp, 36 predicted proteins | sample SSMProp6N_FD_193582 | JGI IMG/M metagenome (GOLD analysis project Ga0272441, IMG submission 193582) | Marine sediment archaeal communities from Little Sippewissett salt marsh, Falmouth, MA, United States - SSM-Prop-6N | ecosystem: Environmental > Aquatic > Marine > Wetlands > Sediment ...
ATCCGACTGACCGGAATATCCGACATTCCCACCGGACAGGTCTGTTTCAACCGGAGTGTCCGATCCGGAACATCCCGCAAAGATAACCACAATCAGCAGGATCAGAATGCCTGTAAAAATGGAGTTACTTAATGATTTAATTTTCATGTCGCACCTACCACCAGTAGAAATCATACGGCATCTTCAGAATGAAATATCTCCCTGTCCAGTTAATTGGTTCGTTCTGTGGACGGTAAAATGTCGGACCCGGATCAAAGTCCCCCACTGGCTCGCCATATGTCTCGCCATGGCCCAGGTACGCATTTCCCAGCAGATCTACAGCGATCGTACGACCCATTGAACGATCCCATGCGGCTACCCAGTCGTGAGTATAGTTCGAATCAAACCTGCTGAGATAAAAATTTAAACTTTCCGGATCCATGGTTTTTTCGTTAACACCCGGACCAGGATCGAAATCCACCGTATCATGAAAGCTCCCCAAAACATATATGTTATCAAATGAATCTATTGCCATGTTATATGTATACTCTCTTTCCAGCCCGCCCCAGGTCAACACCCACTGGTAAATTCCTTCAGGATCGTACTTGGACAAATAGGCATCCGATTCACCATTCGAAAACCGGATGTCGATGTTCGTACCCGGATCAAAGTCGACGACGTTCGAGAAATGACCAGCTATGAAAATGCTGTCGCCCGAGTCAACAGCAAGTGCGGGTGCAGGATAGCTTCCCTGCGCACTAAGTGAACGTCCCCACATGTATTCCCCATCGCTTGTGAACTTGCTGATACTACTCGCGTAACCAATGTCTGTCACATGAATATCGGTTCCATCCCCGGGATCGAGATCGACGGTGCCATCAAAACGACCTGCAGCTATCACATTACATAAGCTGTCCGTTACAACATACTGGCATGCGGCCTTATAGGCATCGCCCCATGTACGCGCCCACTGATATACTCCATACTGATCAACCTTGACAATAAACGCATGGTGCTCGCCGCTGTCGATTCCCTGAATGTCGGTTCCGGGACCGGGATCGAAATCCTGATATTTATTAAAATAACCCCCGATGAAAATATTACTCTGATTGTCTGTCGTTATAGCCTCGGGGCTGACTATTATCTCACCCGGCCATGTCACCACCCATACGAACTCACCATCGGGTGTCAACTTCAACAGGAACATATTTCTTTCGCCGCCATTGTTAAACGAAGTTTCCTCGTGAACACCAGGTCCCGCATCGAAATCGGCAGTTCCCTTGTATGTTCCAACAATGTAAACGTTCCCGGACTGATCAAGTGCAAGTCCGCCACACGTTCCCAGAAAATATAGATCCCACCTCAACGACCACTCATATCCACCGCCCCAGTCGAACTTCGACAGGAATGTCGTAAGATCCTCAGGCTCTATGTCCTCCGCCGGGTACGGATCGTAATCCACGTTATCTGTACCATGACCCAGGGCGTAAATATCACCGGTATCGTTTACAGCCAGGTGGTGTATATCATAATTTTTATCGCTCACCCACCCGGTTACCCAGCCCTCTCTGACCGGCAGAATCCCGGGTGACCAGGCATCTATCGGGCCAAGGTTCTGATCTTCAGCAGTATCGACCACCCTTACGAGAAACGGGTAGTCACCAGTCCCGACTCCAAGCTCGTTTTCTACTCTCAACCTGAAAACATGCCCGCCGTCCGCACGCGTGTCGTACCACTCCATCTCGACCGGACCATTTACCACTTCGGGAATTTCAACTCTCACCGATTCGATCGTATCAAAGCCCTGACGATCGTAGACCGTCGCGTAAACCCATGTCCACGAGCCGGGGTCGAGGCTGAGTCCCGGTCCGGCATAGGTGGTTACCGAATAGGCTTCAAGGCAGTTCGCATCGGGTGGAAAGTCTTCGATCGGATCGATGCACGGCCCCGGAAACTCCTGCCAGCAACCGTCGATCGCGTAACCGAACTCCATCGGACCATCCGGGAACTGCACTCTTATCATTTCCGTGTATGTCTTCTGAAAGAGAAAAATCCTTCTCGGCTCGTCCTTGTTGAACGCGACAAACGGATTCACCGTAGCCGTGAAATCACCACCCATCGTGTAATTCCCGGGTATGTATCCGAGCGCGGGAGGATTTGTCTGGGGGAAATCGGTCGGGTTAAAAAGCGACGTATACCCATCGGGATTTAATAGCCTCGGTACCGAGTCACCGACCGCAACACTATGCCCGCTAGCCGGAAATGTGTAGTCTGCGTCACCGATGAAAATCGCGCGGACATCGAATCCCGACATTTTCAGGTTGCCGACCTTGTACGGATGAGTTAATTCAAGCTCCGCGGTGATTACATTGTCGTCCGCCAGCTCGAGGTTCTTAAGTTTAAGGCAGTCGGTGCACGGGGTAACTTCGAGAAGCCTGACGCAGTTCATGTGCATCATCGCTTCCCTGTCAGGAACTACCTCGACCACCGACAGGTCCTCCGAAATCCGGACATCCCAGATTCCCCAGAGAAACCGGTTCGATCCGTAGTCGCAGCCCGCATGAATATTATGATCGGGTTGGATTGAGTCGGGCAAAAGAGGCCCTGTTTGAGATCCGGAAGTACCGGAGCAACCAGACAAAATCAGAGTGACGGCAGTCACAAGGTAAAGCCCGCACCTTTGAATAGCCATTCGCACACCCCTACACAACGGATAATATTAATATACCCCATCATTCGAATTAATCAAGACAAACCCTGGATTAACAGGGAAATTTTAAAATCAGGATGTGGCCCCGGCGACGAATTCAATTATCCCCTTCCCGACTGCACGGGCTATTTCCCTGCGATAATCATCATCCGTGATTACATCAACATCATCAGGGCTGGAAAGGAAACAAAGTTCGACAAGACATACCGGTACCCGGCTGAGGATCGATCCCCTCAGCGCGCCACCCTGACGGTTTCCGACATATGTCTCGTTGTCGGTCCTGACCCCGCGATCGTTCAGAAGTCCGTCGAGTTCCTCCATCGCAACATCATGAATCGTGTTCGCCGCACGCTCGCAGTCAGGGATAATTTCTTCCGGGGGGCCGATCTCTTCCTCCCACGTCCCCTGCCGGTCGGGGTAGTAGAAAGTCATGCCACGCACATCGGGATCAGTGAAAGTATCGCAATGAATCCTGAAAAAAAGGTCGGCTTCGTTTTCGTTTGCGATCTCCGCACGCTCGCGATTTGTTACGTACTCGTCCTCCTCAGTTTTCGTAAGCACGACATTGACACCCTCGTCTTCGAGAACCTCCTTAAGCTCCAGCGCGAAGATCCAGTTGATGTGGTTTTCCGTCACACCGTTCTGAACAGTCATACCGTCGCTGACTTCCGACGGGTGGCCGGGATCGATGCATACTGTAAACATGGAGTTGTCAGTCGTACCATTGTCGGGATTGTCCTGTGCGCGGGAGGTTACTGAAAACAATACAAGGAGAACACAGAAAAAGATAAACCGACATTTAAATATTGAACCCATCAAATAAATTATATCCTCGATTACGCGACAAAGCATGCTATAGGCGGGTATAATGTCAGGTACTCCTAATTTTTCCGGAGGTTTCTGATGAAACGCACGGTATTACCAGTTGCAGTTTACCTGCTATGCTTTATCACGCTTATCGGATGTTCAAACAACGGAAATCCCGATCCGTTGAATCCGGCCCTTACAGCGAACAACACAGTTAAAATATCGGGCCAGTCGGCACCGACCCATCTCTGGGGATGGTACGAGGTCAGTATAAATCCCGAGGAAATGACGGCCGAGGTTGTCGTCAACCGTCAGGCCATGTTCACCGCGAACGTGGTGAATTTCATAAATTCCAATCCTGCCAACCTTGGGTTCCTGATAAATGGCATCACGCCCGGAACAGGCTACATGGACATCGACATCGATGTCACGATCAATCACCCGTTCCCGGGGCTTCCTCAGTACAACGGTTATGACGTTCGCGGTGTTTTCATCGGTAACGGCTCCGAATACCTCGACTACAACGGAAGTCTTTGTCACGCAGAGATCGAAACAGACCAGTTCATGATGAACGATCCAGTGGACGGTGTCGGTGGTCCCGACGGATACACCCGCTGGTACAATCAGCCGGAATTTTCGGGCGGCGGAATGCCGCTGTTCCAGTACACCGATGGGAAATACGCAACCCCGGGATTCGAAGGTTCGGCCATCCTTAACCCCTACAAGTACTTCGCTGACGGCCTGGAAGCGGAAGAGGACCTGTGGGAGTGGATTATCAATCACACTAACCAGAACGGCCAGTTCTCATCTGGAGCAACCAATACCAGAAATTACTTCCTGAGATTTCCGGACTCGACCGGGGTAACATTCGGCTACGCTATTATCGCGAGTTGGATCGATGACGACACTCACCCTGCAAACGCTCCTGAAGCCTCAGCATGCATGGTGGCCGACAACTCTGATGTATGGTTTGACAGCCCAACATCTTTCGGTGGAAATATCGATCTCGACATCAGTCTCTTCAACTGGGACATGCAGCCATCGACAATTTTCATCGAGTCGACGGTCCTCTCCGCACCACACGAGCTGACCGGGTCAGAGATGAATCCCATCAGCGGAACGGATCAGTACTCGACCTATCACGTGGAAATCGCTGCGGATGATGTCGACAGCGTAGCAGGCAACGAGTACTGGGTGATCGCACAGTACGACTCCCACGACTACAAGAACATTTACGGAATCGTCAACGATGCCGGCGATGATCCTCTCGCCGCGTTTTTCAGATATGACCTTAATGTAAGCGGGGATGTACCCGCGTGGATCGAGGTAATCGATCCGAACGGCGGCGAGATGTGGCAGGTCGGAGCGGATGAGGACATAAACTGGAGTTCGGAGAATGTCACCGGTACCGTTTTTATTGAATATTCAAAGGACAACTTTGTTTCTGATATAAACACGATAGCAACCGACGAACCCAACGACGGTTCGTACACATGGACCTCCATCCCGAACGATCCGTCGGATACCGTACGCGTCAGGGTGTCATCGACATCGGCTCCTTCCGTTTTCGATATCTCCGACGAAGATTTCAGCATTATCCTTCCGCAGGAAGGCTGGGGCGTGAACTTCGGACCATCGGCAATGACTGGCGGCAAGGGACTTGCGGTCGATTCCGATGGAAATGTATTCGTGAGCGGTAAGTTCATGGGAACAATCGACTTCGATCCCGGCCCAGGGATTGAAAGTAAAACATCAAACGGTGGATACGATGTTTATGTCAGTAAGTTCGACACGCTCGGTAACTTCCAATGGGTTAAGACCTTTGGCGGATCGGCGTGGGAATACAATCGCGGACTCGCTGTGGATGGTAGCGGAAACGTCTACCTTCCTGGATATTTTGCGGGCACGGTGGATTTTGATCCCGGAACCGGTGTCGACAACCATACATCCAATGGAAACAACGACTGTTTCCTCGTTAAGCTCGATGGAACCGGGGCATTCCAGTGGGCGAGAACCTGGGGCGGCACGATGAACGAAGACGCATACGGTGCCGAATGCGACTCGAGCGGAAATGTCTACATAACCGGCCAGTTCTGGGGTTACGTTGATTTCGATCCGGGCTCCGGTACCGATACCCGCTCTTCCGCGGGTGCATTTGATGTTTTCCTTCTCAAGCTTGACTCCAGCGGGAACTACCTGTGGGCAAAGACATGGGGCGGTACAGGATTCTGGGATTACGGTCACGACATCGCGGTCGATGACAGCGACAATGTATACACAACCGGCTGGTTCGACGATACGGTCGATTTCGATCCGGGAAGCGGTTCCGACTGGCACACTGCCGACAGCAACCAGGGCATTTTCCTGAGCAAACTGGATTCATCCGGAAATTTCCAGTGGGCGCAGACATGGGGCGGTTCGTGGTCTCAGAACTACGATTTCGGTATTGGAATCGAGTGCGACGGTTCATCGACCATCGCGGTCGCCGGACGGTATCGCGATACGGTCGATTTCGATCCGGGATCGGGTGTTGACAGCCACTCCGCACTCGGTGAAGTCGACGCGTTCGTGTCGACGTTCGATCTCGACGGCAATTTCCAGTGGGTACGTACATGGGGAAGCACCGGATGGGACTCCGCTCGTGGAATCGGATTCGATTCCAATGGTAACGTCATTGTCGGCGGACATTTCGGAGGGATGGTTGACTTCGATCCCGATCCGGTTGACACCGAGACGCACACATCGTCTTACCTCGGATGCTTCGTCAGCAAGTTTGATTCGACCGGTGACTTCATCTGGGTACGAATCGTTGACGCGATTTTCAACGACCGTAGTGGAATGCTCGCGGTCGACGGATACGACAGCATATATCACACGGGAATCCTGCAGGGAACTGCGGAGATGGCACCCGTCGATCCACCATGCAACGAACCATCGGATCCCCACTCTTCAAGTGGCGAATGCGATTCTTTCATAGTCAAGTATCTGTCAGACGGATGCTGGTAAAAGGAGATTTAGAATGACACGCATTACTCTTGTAGTCTCAATTTTCATTGCTGGGCTTCTACTGCTTTTCGGATGTTCGTCAAGCGGCACGAATCCTGTCACCCCTTCTGATACAGGTCTGGACACGACACACCAGTCGGAAAATATATCTGTCCAGCACCTGTGGGGCCTTTATGAAGTCACAATAGATATCGATAACATGGTTGCGGAAGCGGTTGCGGACAGGCAGGCGATGTTCACCGCGAACGTGGTGAACTTCCTCAACATGAATCCTGCAAACCTTCAGTTTGATATTATCGCCACCCCTCCCGGACCCGACTATATCGACGTCGATATCGACATAACGATAAATCACCCTTTCCCGGGACTTCCGCAGTACAACGGTTACGACGTGCGCGGGGTGTTCATGGGTGACGGCAGCGTGATCCTCGACTACAACGGCGATCTCATCGCCCCGGTATTCGACACGGACCAGATTATGATCCCGGACCCGGTCGACGGTGACGGTGGCCCTGACGGTTATACACGCTGGTTCAACCTTCCCGAGTTCTCGGGAGGAGGGATGCCGCTGTTCCAGTACACGCCGGGAAAAATTTCAACCCCCGGATTCGGCGGAAACGCGACACTTAACGCCTATAAGTATTTTGCCGACAGCCTTGATGCGACCGAGGATCCGTTTGACTGGCTTTCAAATCACGCGAACCTGAACGGGATTTTTACATCGGGCGCGTCCAATACCAGAAATTACTACCTGAGGTTCCCAACTTCTAAGGGCGTAACATTCGGTTACGCGGTTATCGCGTCATGGATCGATAACGACACTCATCCGGCGAACGCACCCGAGGCGGTCGCGTGCAGCGTCGATGACACCAGCACCGTCTACTATGTCGACAACGCGACTAACGGTGGTGACATTGCACTCGACATCAGTCTCTGGGACTGGAACTCGGCGATATCAGCCGGGACAATGGAGGACTACGGAATTTTCATCGAATCACCGGTCCTTCAGAATGTCTACGAGTGCACGGGCGAGATGGCCCCGGTGTCAGGCGATGAAAATTACTCGACCTACCACGTCGAGATCGAAGCGGACAATGTTACCGAGGCGGGCACATCGGAATACTGGGTAATAGTGGAATGCCTTGAAGAAACCTACGAAAATGACTTTGGCGTAATGAACGACGCGTGGAGTGATCCTCTCGCGGCGTTCTTCAGATACGATCTTAACGTCTCACCTGATCCGACTAACCTTGATCCAGTCTGCGATCTTGTTATCGATGCGGGTACTCCGCAGCCACTTGAAGGATTGTGGCCATTGGAGGTCCAGTTCGACGCCACCGGCTCGTACGATCCGGACGGTGACCCGCTTACGTTCGAGTGGGACTTCGACGGTGACGGAACCTACGGAGACGAATTCGACGGAGACGAGGACAACCCGGTTTATATCTACGACGCAAACCCCGCGTCCGACCCGTCGCTAAAATTAACAGATGGTTTCGGTGGTGAGGCGACCTGCTCGGTCACTCTCGACATGACCGGTCACCAGTCGAAGAACATCCCCCTCAGGGGAACAATCGAGGCCATCGATATCGGCATCGACGAGGCGAGCGGTGACGCGTGGATATGCTTCGGGGACCGTGGCGTATATACGTACACGATGGATGACTGGTACCAGACCGGAGCATATCGCTACACTGTAGCGTCTACCAATTCTGAAATCGACATGATGGATGTCGCGAAAGATGGCTGGGCGCACTTCATGACGCATCACCCCACCTATTCCCCGACAGAATATATCGTTAACCCATCCGGAACCGTAACGATGGGCATGGGATGGGGTGGGGCCGACAACCACTTCAGGGACGTGACCAACTTCCCCGAGGGAACCGGAAATTACTCTCTCGATCTTCTCATGTACATGGGTTACTGGCACACGTCGATGGGAATCGACATAACCATGGTTCGCGCGTTTGTGGACCCGAACTACACGAATTCCGGATCGTGGCTCACCGAGACCTACGTGTACATGCCCCGCGAGGGAATCCAGAAGGTCTACCAGGATTACGTCCAGGCAATCGATGGGGACCCCGACGCGAACAGCATCTGGATACTCGAAGCCCCCGATTATTACTGCGCGAAGTTCAGGTTCGATCCCTATATTGCCGATTACTGGAAGCGACAGGTTTACGATAACAGCTACTGCGGTACGGGAACTGCAGACGAGGGCGATTCGTGCTGGACCGAGGATGTCTGCGACATGAGCCGCGACACCGACGTCAACATTCATGTGCTCGATCTTGTCGACGACCAGGGAGTTATCAAGGTCTTCACACCGAGCGCATCGGGCGGAACCGCGCACGGTCATTACGGCGACTCCGACACGCTCAGCTACGATCCGATTTCGCTCGACGGAAGCGATTACGACGGCAACATGTTCGTAATCCACGGAAATTCGACGGACGGTTATTATCTGAGTATATTCAAACCGATCGAATTCCCGCTCTGAACGCTGAATCAACAATGTAAGCTGTGGGCTTCCAACTCTTACGATAACAACTTAATAACAGCGCAATCAAAACCTCCCGGAGCATCATCCGGGAGGTTTTTTATAGAATTCTCTTTTTACTAAGACAGGTGTAACGAAATAGTTATTGCTGAATGTCCAGGCAATCAACATCCGCATGGGGCATTTACGTGCTGCTGGCCAGAAAAGGGGTGGGGCATCTAATAGTGAAATGAATTTACTCCGCACTGATGCCAAACGGAAGAAGTAGTTTTGGAAGATAGTCATCCAGATTTTTAATATGATTATCATTAAGCTCAACCAAGTTATAATTATATTTACTATAAATTCTTATCTTTTCTTCTTTTCTAGCCTGGTACTTAGGATCATTTTCAAGTCCCCAATATTCAATGTATACCTTACCTTCCGGAAGGTAAAAATCACAATATAAATCTTCTTCAATCGGTAACTTGCGTTCAAAAGCGTGGACAATTTTATTCGCATAAAGGAAGTTATCAATCATAACTTCTGCTCTTGACCGAACCATATGGCCATCTGTTGCTCTATACTTACACGGAAATTTCTCCCGAAACCCCAAATTCGCTTCTGTTTCTGTTGATTCCTCTGATTCATGCTCATCAACTTTTTCACCTTTAAAATCACGAATTGACCTAACAAATATTTTATTCTCGATTAAGTTATTGGGCCATATCACATAAGGAATACCAGTTGTCCGCATTTCCCTATCCTGAGCACCTTTTTGTATTCCTGCAGGAGTAGATTTCCATCCCTTTGTATATTTCATTATCCAGCCTAATTCTGCAAGTATTTGATTAATCTTTGTAGCTGACAGATCAAATACTTTCCCTATAGCTGTTGAAGATAGAGTTTTTCCCGAGTAGCCTGAATCTGATTTCTTAGGTTTATTTTCAGATTTATAACACTCCCTGCATAGAGGTAAAGGTTTCTCCATTAGTTTTCCACATCGTTGACACGAATATAATTCGCCATTCTCATTTGCTTTCCAGTGGTCGTAGCAGAGAGTATGCCCTGGTTTTGAAACTTCATTATTACATCCATCAACTTCACACTTTTTCATGATATTCCTTCCAAATCAGCTATTTCAGCAACATTAACATCATGATAAGGATTCAAAGTAATAAAGTTATCTTCTATAATACAATTATCGCTAAAACACACAATATTCTAAAAAAGATCCGGCTTTAAACCTTTACTCCATGCCGCGGCGTTTTCGTGGTTTCTTGGACTTATGCGCAGGAAGGCCCTCGCCTTCATCCTCATCCGGTGTGTCACCCTTCGTCCTCAGGTAGAAATCCGAGAGGACAAGATCGACGCGGTCGTGTACGCTGCCCTTCGTCCATCCGCCCTTCTTAAGCCTTCTCCCGGCAGCGACGCCGGTGAAGATTTCGATGGCCTGGTTGACCGTCGAGACGGGGTGAATATGGAATTTCCCGAGCGCTATCGCCGCGAGCACCTCATCGTTAAGCATCAGCTCCGACACATTCGAGCGCGGCATTACAACGCCCTGGGTACCCGTGAGTCCGGACTGCTTACACACACGGAAGAATCCTTCCACCTTCTCGTTGATCCCGCCGATCGGCTGGACCATGCCCTTCTGGTTGACACTGCCGGTGATCGCGAGATCCTGCCTCAGCGGGATATCCGAAAGTTCGCTTAAGAGAACGAGTATCTCGGCAAGCGACGCGGAGTCGCCGTCGATCTGCGAGTACGACTGCTCGAAACAGATACTCGCCGACAGGCTGATCGGGCCGTCCATGCCGTAAACGTGTCTTAAATAACCCTCCAGTATGAGGATACCCTTGTCGTGGAAGCTGCCCGACAGCTTCGCCTCCCTCTCGATATTGACAACCCCCGCGTCCCCCATGGAAATCTCGCATGTGATCCGCTGCGGACGTCCGAAGGAGAATGTACCCATATCATGCACCGCAAGGCCGTTGATCTGTCCGACCTCCTCGCCCGATGTGCCTATCATCAGGATTTCTTCCTTAAACGCTTCGTCGATACGCTCGCGCACAAGGTCCTGACGATACTCCATTTCCTTAATCGCGTACTCGACATGCTGACCGTCGATCGTCTTCGCGCCCTGATCGGATGCGTGGTAGTTTGCCTCGCGGATGATGTCGGCGATTCGTCCGAGCCTCGCACTCATCTTGTTGCCACGGCCACTCCTTCGCGCACCTTCCTCCGCAAGCCTTGCGATTGCCTTAGCTGTTAAATGAAGTGAGTTCTCGGTATCGACCATCTTGCGAGCAAGCTGGGCGTAGTATTTCACCTGTCTCGAACCTCGCGGCATGAGACTGTCGAAATCCGCCCGCACTTTGAATACGCGCGAAAAATCTTCCTCGTAGTATGTGAGAAGATGATAAAGATAGCTGTCGCCAATCAGGATGACGGTAACATCAATGTCGATCGGCTCCGGTTTGATCGTAGCGGGTGCAAGCGACAGGAGGGTGTCCATCCCCTGTATCTGGAGCTTGCCGGTCTTGAGCGTTCGCATAAGCGTACGCCAGACCGCCGGCTCCTGGAGAACATCGATCACGTTCAGAACAAGATATCCGCCGTCCGCCTCGAGAAGGCTCCCGCCCCTGATCTGGGTGAAGTCGGTCGTCCAGTAACCACCGAACCTGACTTCACGTTCAATCGATCCGAACAGGTTATTGTAGTTTGGGTGATGCTCTATGACCACGGGTGTTTCGCCATTCTTACCCTTGTCGAGAATGACGTTAACCTCAAACTTGCGGAAAGCGTCCCTTCCCTTCGCCTCCTCCCCGCCGAGGGCCATCGCCTGGACGGCCTGGGGGTGCTGCTGCTCTTCCTGTTCCTCCGAACTGAAGATATCGGGATTTTCAATGATATATTCCCGGCACTCGCACATGTATTCCTCAACCGACTCCCCCGGGAATTTATCGACGATATCCTGGCAGTAGTCCTTCAGAATTTCCTCGAGGATCTCCCTCTCAATTCCATCGGTTTTCTCGGCGAGCTCGCGGTTAAGCTGCCTGACCTGCTTCAGTACAGCCCTGAGGTCAGCCTTGTAGCCCTGGTATCTCTGGTAGAGGTCATTGATTTTTTCTTTCGGGAACTTGCCCTCCTCGACCATTTTACCGACCTGGTTCGGGGGAACAGGTTCACCGTCGATCACCGGGAAAACGTCCGGGCGCGTGTACGGTCCCATCTGGACCTGCACAAGTGCGAAATCATCACTGGCAACCCGGGTTTCAAGCTTCTTGAAAATCGCCGCTTCCTTCTTCGCATACTGCTCCGCAAGCTCACGTTTCATCGAGAGTACTGTTTCATCCTCAAGGGCATGCGGGATGGTCTGCCTGAGAGTTTCGATAAGCCTGCCGACTTCATTTTTAAATTCCAGCGCCTTACCCTGTTTAAGCGTTATAAGGCGGGGATGATCGGGGGATTTGAAGTTATTTACATAGCAGTGCGCCCTGCCGGGTATCTTTTTAAGCTTCAGAGTTTCGAGGATATTTTTTACCGCCGTCGATCTTCCCGTCGCGGACAGACCCGTAACAAATACGTTGTAACCCTTGCCCCGAATCTGCGCGCCGAGTTTGAGAGCTGCCGATGCACGCGGCTGTCCAACGATCGACTTGAGCGGTTTGACATCCTTCGTCGACCTGAATTTCAGGTCCCTTGGTTTAATTCGCCACCTGCACTCGTCAGCTTTTAGCGGCTTGTGCTTTCGCGGTTTCGGCAGCGGGTAAGAATCGAGATCAACTTCAACGATTTTTTTATTCTTTTTCTTTACTTTCTTTGCCATAACGTATCAACCCCTGTGGGACAGCAAACCCGCTCATATATCACGGCGGGTATGGCCAGTATACAACTTCAGATATTTAATTGCCACGAACCTTAAGATCACTCACTACACAGGCTGTCGGAAGATAATATCTTCTGCAACCCCTCGATAGAGCTGTAGTGCGTCATGTCTAGCGTGAGCGGTGTAACGGATATGTATCCCCTTCCCATCTCGTGGGCGTCGGTATCCTCAAGCTTCCCCTCGAGTCTCTTTTTCCCGGTGATCCAGTAATATTTACGCCCTCTCGGATCGACCCTCTCATGCACGACATCATCGTACCACCTCTGACCGAGATGCGTGACCGCAACCCCCTTAATCTCGTCGGGTGGGATGTTCGGATAGTTAACGTTTAGAAGTACGCCCTTCGGGAGTCCGGACTCGCCGATAAGGTTCGCGAGCCTTCCGATGAAGCACGCGCAGTCATCGTAGCGAAGATTTTCGAACGCGCCCATGCTGACCGCGATCGATGGGACTTTCGCGACAAGCCCCTCCATCGCACCCGCCACCGTACCCGAGTAGGTCACGTCTGCGCCGAGGTTCGGTCCGCCGTTGATACCGGAGATCACAAGATCGGGATTCTCGCCGATCACCGCGTGGATTCCCAGAAGCACCGCGTCGGTAGGGGTTCCGTTAGTTGCGAACGCCGCGACAGCATCGATGGGGAAATCCTTAAGCTCCACGCACCTGAGGGGTTTGTGAAGGGTGATCGAGTGGCTGACCGCGGACTGCTGCTTGTCGGGAGCGACCACGGTCACGTCCGCGATTTTACTGAGTTCCGCGGCGAGAGCGATCAGGCCATCGGCACGGACACCGTCATCGTTTGTCACAAGAATCTTCATCAGCGTCAATATATCAACGCCCGTCAGTTATCGCAAATCGCATTGAAAGAGCGGGGATACAGGATTATGAAGAACGACAACTTCCGCATGATGACCGTGCGCGACGTAATCGCGCCATGCGGGATTAGCTAAGTTTAACAGGCAGGGAAACTGGGAATGAAAATACACGTATTTGGAGCAAAAGGACTCCGGGAAAATTGTTGAAATTTTCAATTATTTTTCGAATATGTCTGATATATCAGTCCATTTTATGTTATCATTGCCATGGCAGCGACCGGTATTTCCCCGTCCGCTGCTTCAACCTGTACCGGACTGTGCTCTTAAAAGAATGAGAGGTAAACCATGATGCATCAGAGATTTGCTGCAATTTTAATCTTTGCAGGCTTGGTCATGGTGTCCTGTTCGGCAGGAGGTAACAATGTTACTTCACCGTCCATGGACAACGATTTAACGAATCGGCAGAGCGTAGCAACTTATGCCACACACCATCTCTGGGGTTACTGGGACGTTACCATCGATCCCGACAACCTTACAGTAGAGGCCAAACCACTCCGCGGTGTGCAGTTCACGTGCAATGTCACGCAGTTCATGCAGCCACCCGCCAGCCCGACCCATATGCTGGCGTTCACGATCCTGCCCGGAAGCGACCCGTCCACGGGTTACTTCGAGGTCGACGTGACGCTCAGGCATCCGTTCCCGGGATTCAACATGTACCGGGGATTCGACGTCAAGGGTGTTCTTATAGCTGACGGCTCCGCGCAGGCAGACATCGACCCGTCACTCACGTACGGAATCGAGGGAGATACCCTCCTTCTGAACGCGGACGGTCACACGCGATGGTGGAATCCGACCGAATTCACCTCGTACAACACAATTTTCGGTTACACACCAGGGAAACTTGCACCGCCGGTCTACCCGACCGCCACTCTTAACCCGTACAAGTACTTCGCGGATGATCTTCTCGACGACCAGGGTGTCTGGGAACTCGATCCCGCAAACCGCGGTACGTTCCCGACGATGCCCGGCGTATACACGAGGCCATACCACATCCAGTTCGAAATGGATGGCCCCCAGGTTGTGTTCAATTTCAATTACGCGATCGACGCGAGCTGGTCGGAACCCGACGAGTCCGGCGAGCCTGACTTCCCGGTCGACTCCTTCTCACTCTCCGCGAACAGCGTCGAGCCATACTGCTTGAGCGTTGTCGACACCGGAAGCACGGCTTACTACGAAGGCCCCGGCACATCCGGTGGCGAGTTGAATCTCGCGGTCCGTGTATTTGACTGGCAGGCGCCGGTTAATCCGGACGGCCTTCCGGGCGAACTCTCGGCCCTCTGGCTCGAATCACCCGTACTTAACGCGCCGGTCGATATCCTGGCAACCGCGGATATTCTGCCCGACGGCCCGACATCAAGCGTGTTCGAGGTCGAACTGGGAAGCCTGAACCTTACCCAGTCGGGTGATGAACCCCTCCTCGTGTACGCGGAGGTGTCCGAGGACTTCGGCTACGAACCGCAGGTTTCCGGCGGAGATGCATTTGATTATCCCGATACGCCACTTGGCGCGTATCTGCTTACAACGGTTACAATTCTGAGCGAGGGAGCCCAGGCCCCGGTTGTGACCGCAATAGATCCCGACACGGGGACATCAGGAACAGTACTCACGGACGTGCAGGTTTCGGGCCAGTACTTCGCTACAGGCGCGCAGGTCGAACTCAGGAATGACGACTGGGGCACGATCGAAGCTGATAGCGAGGTTACCGCAGGTGGCGGAACGATCATTACATGCGATATCGATCTCGATGCAGCAGCGCAGGGATTATGGGATGTAGTGGTTATCAATCCGGACACGATGGAAGGAGTTCTCGAAGACGGCTTCATGGTCGACTGCGGGGACGAGGTCCACTCCTACGAGGGCTCGCACCTTATCAACGGCGGTACATGGAGCTACTGCCAGAGAGGCGACCTCTGCATCCTTGAGACAGGAGCGTATGAGGGTGACTGTGTTGTCAAGAGTTCCTACACATACGGAACGGGCGACTACCCTGGCACATACGTCAGGTTCGACCCCGGCAGTCCTTCCAATGCAACCGGTACCGATTATTTCTCGGTTCCCGGACGCACGGACTCGCAGGTCATGTACGTCACGATGACCGCCCAGATCGACCAGAGTCCGTCCAACGGACATATTGGTGTCGTGAACGGACGGATGTTCGATGTAGTACAGATAGTCGACGAGAACGGCTCACATCTCGAGGACATTTCCATCCACAGCACGCCCGACACATACGACGACAGGTACCCGGTAATACCCGCGATCGACTTCGATGCGGATGGAGACCTGTGGGTTATCGTTGATATCCGAGGCGAATGGCATCCCGCCGCCGCCCCGTCAAAGCTCGATCCAATCTGGGAGCTTAGACATTTTGAACTCCAGACATCGAGTCCGTACTACGTCGAGAATGTCTCCGACAGGATCGACATCTCGGATGATCTTTACGATCCGAACGCCGAGCCGTACGGGCACATGTGGTATATCGCCGACATGGCGATAAGCTACGCCGAGGACACGATGTTCGTGCTGTCGACCAGCATACAGGGGTGGAACGAATGCCTGTTCTCCAAGTTTGATCTGTCCACAACGCCACCGAGCCATGTCGAGAATGCGGACCTTGTCGATTCAATGACAACATGTTCCAACCCGTACTCCGGTGTCAGCCGGTGCGATATCGATTTCGATCACAGTGACCTTTCGGCCGAGAACTGCCGCCTGCTTGTCATGTACCAGGCTTATTCCGGTTCGGTCGACACTCACCTGATGAGGCTAGATACCGACTTCAACATTCTCGATGACCAGATTACCGGTCCGGGAAGCGGAGGATGGGATACCGCGCACGCGTACGCATTCAACGTGGACGCCGATAACAGGAATCTCATCATGATCGACATGAACTCCGCAGGTTCATATAACGATTTCTACTACTTCACCATGCCGTCATCCGCATGGTAAGGACAATAAATTGAAGTTACCGACCCATCACTCCGGTGATGGGTTTTTTTATTGCAATATTTTTGCCGCGGGTCTAGGATATCCGGACTATGCGTTCTCCCATTGAAATCTGGACCCGTCAGCACCGTGAAATTTTCAGCTTTGCCGACCAGCTTGTCGAGCTTCTCGCTCCCGATGACATACAGTCTCTTCTCCAGGCGCCGGAAGAAACCGAACTGAGGAAGAACATTATTAAAGTCCTGAAGGAATTCACCGCGCTGATAGAGTCTCACTTCCGTGAAGAAGAGGAAATTTTACTTCCTGTACTCAGGGATAACCTGGATCCATCAACACCTAATTTAGAGAAATGGGTGGGCTGCCTCAGCCGCGAACATGCCCAGATGCATATGTTCACCGAAAGGGTTGATGGAATTCTCTCCGGTATTGATGAAAAGGAACCTTTCGAAGCGCAGACAACCTCCGAGATCCTCCGTGCCGCCTACAGCATCCAGTCGCTCGTACGGCATCACTGCTCGAAGGAGGAGCGTGAGGTTTACTCCCTTGTCGGGAACCTTCCCCCGAAAGCTGTCGATAAAATCATGCACTCGATCAGTCAGCCCTCGGATATGCAACTCGAGCATCTTGTGAAACCGCTTGGTAATGATAAATTCAGGATAATGGGACCCGATGCCGAGGGTCCGGAAAACTAACCCTTAATCCCCCAGGATGTTCTTCGCTGCATCTCCGGGTGTTATTTCCCCGGACATTATCTGTTCAGCGTAAGAAGCAATCGTTTTCTCGAATTCCGATTCCCCTCCCAGCCTTGCCTTTACCGTCTCCTCAATTTTCGCTTCCACGCGTGTCGCAAGTTCCCTTCCCGCCTGTTTAAGTCTCCTCGCATGGATCTGACCCGAATCATTCAGCCTGTTCCACATATCCCTGATGCCGTCCAGTGCGTTGTCGATCCCATCTGTGTTTACCGCGGAAGTCTGGAATACTTCAAGCGACCTTCCGGCATTTTCCGCCTCGGTTTTCAGCATGTTTAATTCCCGACCGATAAGGTCCGCACCCGGACGGTCGGATTTGTTCACGACAAAGCAGTCGGCAAGTTCCATAACTCCGGCTTTCATCGATTGTATACCGTCTCCTGCCTCCGGGGTCAGAACCGCAACCACAACATCCGCCACATCCATTACACCCGTCCCAAGCTGACCGCTCCCGACAGTTTCAATAATGATAATATCCGCTCCCCACCAGTCCAGTAATCTCGATGAAGGCCATATCGCCCTCGACACTCCCCCAACCTCTCCCCTGCTCGCGAGGCTTCGAAAAAAAACATTATCGGTTACCGGACCCGACAGCCTTACACGGTCGCCGAGAATCGCACCACCGGTAAATGGACTTGTGGGATCGACCGCAAGTATGCCGACTTTTTTCCCAAGGAGAGTGAGGTACTGAAGCGAAGCGGATATCAGGCTCGATTTTCCAGCACCCGGAGGTCCGGTAAGGCCGATTCTTGCGGCGCGATATACGGAGGACCTGACAAGGCTGTCGATTTTTCCTGACTCGGGAGATTTATCGTCTATGAGACGAATCAGTCGGCCAAGAGCGCGATGTCCGGCAATTCCCGGTAACCTGACCGATTCAAGCAGACTTTCGATATCGATTTCCGTCACAGTTTGGGATTGTAACACAATGAACCGGCGGATTATCCGTCAATCGGGTTTTATCTTCTTTCTGAAAACGCCTTCGTTAATCAGTGTAAATACGCCCAGGAACATGGGAAATACAACCATGAGGAAAAAAATCACCCAGGCCATGTAGGCCCATTCAAGTGCGGTCCATATCCCAAAAGCAAGGCCAACAAAAATGAGAAGTAAACCGCCCAGTCTGGGACGAAGCCATAGAAGCCATGAAAGGATTAAAAATGGCAACGCGAGGACTACAAATTCAATGATTCCGCCGATAATCGCGTTTGTGTCCATGGGACGTGTAAACAATCCCGAAAGCGCCTCACCAAGCGGGATTATTCCGAGAATCAAACCGGTCAGGAGGGTAACAATAAACGCGAGAGACGGAAGCCTGGAATTTCTGCGGTACCAGAGCACCCATGCGATTATCATGAAAGGGGCAAGAATCGCTATAAAAACTCCTAGTCCTTCTATAATGCATGCCCCGAGCGGTCTATCCCGACTTGACATGCACACGATGCGGATCGATTCCTCCAGTGCAAGCCCCCCACCTATAATCAGCGCAAGCATCCACGGTCTTACACCCTGACTTTTTTTTACGGATATGTTCTCCGACATCGCTGCCCCTCCGAAGTCATTTACACATCTTTATCTATTATACATGACAACTCGTTCCGGTCATGACAACCAAAGATTTAAGCAGCCCACTTTTTTTAACCACAGTGAAGGATTTTAATGTAGAATAGGACCAGCCAATCACCGTTTCCTACACCCTTTTTTAAGCTATGCAGGATAAACGGGTGGTGAATATCTGCCAGAGGGGAACAATGTACAGATACCTGATAATTCTATTCCTTGCGACAATTGTCGGAGCCATCGCGATCTCATCTCCGGCCATGGCAACATCCGAACGAATAAGCCCTGGAGAAACAATCACAGGTCGCCTGCAGTCATCCGACGACTATTTCCAGGACGATGACTGCTATTACGACAGCTATATCATCGAAGCCGAGACAGGTTCGATGCTCCGGATCACTCAATCCTCCGAACGGATCGACTGCTACCTGCTTGTTCTCGGACCGGACGGCCGCCAGTCGGAAAACGACGATTACGAAGCCGACAGTTTCGATTCGCAGGTCACGGTTCATATAATTGAACGCGGAACCTACGAGATTCTCTGCTCGAGTTACAGCCCCGAGACAGGTCCATACGATCTCAGTATAGAGGAACTTTCCCCCCCGAGATATTTCGGGATTTTTGTCGGGATTGAAGATTACGGCGAGGAATGGGATGAGGCACCATACTGCGACAGGGACGCCGAGAGTGTATTCGCGGCTTTCGTCGATACCGGCCTTATGGACCCGACGGATGGTATAGTCCTGACCAACCGGCGTGCTGATAATGATAATGTCCGAGATGCGTTCGATGAGATCGCCGATGTTATTACGTCTGAGGATTACTTCGTGTTTTTCTTCTCGGGACACGGCGACCGTGTCGAAGCTACGGGACGAGGGCGTAACGACGAGATGGACGGTATGGACGAGGCGATCGCGCTCTACGACGACAATCTTCTTGACAATACCCTGGCAGAATACCTTGAGAACCTTGACAACGCCCTGTCCGTAGTGGTCATCGACTCATGTCATGCGGGCGGAATGGCCCGCGACGTTGTAAACCGTCCCGGTGTTGTATGTTTCGCGTCAAGCGAGGAAGACGTCCTCAGCGATTTCGCGCCGGAACTCCAGGCGGGAGGGTACCTTTCCGCATTTTTCCGTGACGCGATCGCTGGACACGGGGACCTCGACAACGATTATGTTCTGATGATGGGTGAATTGACCCATTATCTGGTATCGGAGATCAACGCGGCATGGCCAAGCCCGGAGATGGCAACCTATGGTTACCAGGAACTTGTTCACGAGCGGGGTCTTGTACCTCAGAACGCTATTCTGTGCTGGTGGGACCCGGGAACGATACGGCCCGGCGGCAGAAAATAGGCAATCTCATTATTAAATTCGCATCAACTAATCCGGGTTAAAGGCCCCCCAAGTTGCGGCATTTTTCTTTACCCTGAAACACTGCTCTGCTATACTGTCCGGGTTCCCGCATCGTTGAACGGCCGTTTTTGTATTGGCCGCAGGAGGAAACTATGCCAGACCTGACAGAAACTGTTGATCCATTACTGGCAAATTATCAATCATCAACTCTGATCCTGTGGATCACGCTGGTAGTTATCCTGGTTGCCCTGATAGCTCTCGGAACCGAGTTCTGGGTGAATCTATGGGGAATGCTGTGGTATCCGTCACTGACCTTCCAGCGTATGCTCGGCGAATCACAGGCTATCCCCGGTATCGTTGTTACCGCTATCGCGGGTATGGCCAGTGGTTTAATATTGAATGCTTACGTGGCCAAGGCTGAAGTAGTCAACTCTATACTGGACTTCCTTGAACTTGGATTTATGTCTACCGCGCTTGAGCAACTTGACAACCTGCTCGACCAGGTAGGCAGCGATTTGTCCATACTAAGTAAAATAGACCAGTTAAGCGAATACGGATTCCAGGCCCAGAGCATCGCCCTCGCAGTACCTATAGGTTTCCTTATTCTCTGGGTCCTGTGGGGACTCGCCGGACAGCTTGGCAGCATGATCGCAGGAAACAAGGCAGGTCATGGCCTTTCAAACCTGCTGTCCGCTCTTCCCTACACTTTCCTGGTCGCGATCCTTTCCACGTGGTTCCTCATGTGGTCGATCACCGGAAGCGGTTTCGCCAAAATCCTGCTCTACCTTTCATGGCTCTACTTCCTGTTCGTGCATGTAGCCATGATGAGAGAGCATGGACGGTACAACATCTCGAAGGCGATCATTGCTTCGATACTGACACTCATACTGACAATTGTGTTCGTTGTGGTCGTTGTCATTCTGATCGCGTTCATATGGGCACAGGCTGCAAACTACCTCTAGGGGTAAGAATCGAACCTGTCATCCATAAACTGTTTCTTATTACCGGCCCCCCTTAAAACGGGGGACGGTGAAATTTATCCGGGACGGAGGATATACAAAATGAAAAGGAATTCTATTTTACTAATACTGCCATTTGCCGTGCTTATTCTCACGGCCATTTCATCGATTTCGTGCACCGCGGCACAGGACCAGGCCATCCGTGAAAATGTGCGCGTTCCCGGTCTCCAGGAAGGCGTCCAGGCTCGCGATAACAGCCTTGAGACTGCGGTTGAGGGCAATATCCAGAGCGACCTTGAACTTCGATGGTACACCCAGGAATTCGGAATCGAAGTTACCGTTTCAACAGCGGTTGCGACGGTTTCTATGACGGTAAGAAACCAGGATCAGCACGATCGCGCTCTTGCACTTGCAGAGGGTACCGAAGGTGTTTCACAGGTCATTGATGAAATCGAGATCGATCCGTCGCTGCCTGAAGCACCATTCGAGTGGTAACAGCATAATGCTGCCCGAGAATAATTCAGTAAGGTTTCACAATCGCACTGATAACCTGCTTCCCAAAGACCATTTGATGCTGGTTATATTACGAAATCAAACAGAAATTTAATATGTCTGACGATACGTCGAAATCAGCTGCAGAGGATCACATTCTGCATGACGGGCACTCACCCAGCCACGAGCATGCTGGACACAATAATAGTTCTACCACAAAAAAAACATGGCTCTCGACACTCGGATTGAACTGGCTGAAGTTTGGGGCAAGCTGGATCGGGATTACAGGTTTGTGGAATATGACCAATGTGTGCCCTATATGCGGACAACCTGCATGCCCGACCGGGTTCGGGTTTGCTGGATTAATCGGATTGCTGGGAGCTGCTTTTCTTGTGCTCCTTAGAAAAATCGGGGTTCGCAGGGAAAAAGGGGAAAGGTAACTGATTAATTCAACACTCAGCAACTGTAATAAGATGATAACTTAACGCCCGATTTCCGGGCGTTTTTCTCTTTAACACACTTAATCCCCTTCAACAATGGTCGATTAATCGTAATGTCGCATCAGGACGATGCGGCATGCGCGTGCATTTGTGCGCGCAATAATCCTATGCACGAAAGGAGGTGATAAATATTATGCAAGTGCCAGTTATCAACATGGCGGGACTCAATCTCGCCGCGAACATCAGGGCTGCCGAGACGGTCAAACCTTCACGGAGCCCGAACGTATTGGCTGACGGTGATTCCTCGCATTCTGAAGCATTCAACAGGATGCTCAGTGACGCTGAATCCGGAAACCGGGTTCAGAGAAACGCATCCAATGAACGCCCAACAGGGTCTTCAGAGGATGGTAAAACTGAGAGTACTGACAAGTTCCGGTTGAAGGATAAGTCTGACGGAAAGTCACCGGAGGTCAGCCGGAGGTCCGATTCCGATGAGAGTTCGGAACGGCCGGACAATGTTAAGTCGGATGATTCAGGTAAGAAGGAAACCGAAGTTTTATCCAAGGCTTCCGGAAAACCCGAATCCGGCGGCAATACCGAAAAAACCGACGCTGAACCTGTTGCAGTCACACAGGTTCCTACGGAAACAACCCCGGTTGTTGCCCCGATCCGGACACAGTTTACAGGCAGTCTGCTTCTCGAGATGCTTGCCGTACTCGGTCCCGAGGTCACGGAGCAGTCCGTGCAGGTTAACACCGGAATTCCGGTCGCAAACGTTGACCAGCAGGTTACGCAGGAACTGTCACAGTTACTGACAGCCGGCAGCGTAAACCAGCCGGCGCAGGAGATCGTAGACCTGCCTGTAACGGCTGATCCGGAACCGCAGATTCCCGTAATACGGAATTCGGTCGATCTTCCTCTGCCTGAAGTGAAGGTCAATCCTGAACAGGCTCCACTGCCGACCATGGTCGAGCAGCCGGGTGAGAACACCTCGCCCGAAGCCCCCAGGGTTGTCATCACCGATACGGCACGGACGGTCATTACCCGTCCAACGCAGGCCGAACCTCTGACGGACATAGCCAGGCAGGTTATTACTGAACCGACGCGAGTTGATCTCAGTGAAATTGCCACGGACACGGTCCAGCGGCAGGCTCCCAGAACTGAATGGAACGGTGTGCTGGAAGTCGAAAGGCTTCTGAATCCCCGGACCGAAAGTTTCAGACAGCCTGTCACGGAGGTCACCCGCAGCACCGCACCCCCACCGGAGCGTATGGAATGGTCGCCGGAAAGTTCCGGACGCCAGGTTTCAGCCGATCGGTTCACATTCACCGATCGAATCAACGCCCCGGCACATGTGAGAGAACCTCTTACATCCGCGGGACCCGGCACACGTCCGGAAGGCCAGGCGGTCGCCCAGCCGCTGATCGCCCAGACTGTATCTCAGGCTAATGCAACGGCTGTTGCAGACTCCGTGATCCGTCAGGCAAATGTCACCGCAGGCGAACTGCAGCCCGGTGGCAGCGCGGAACCTGTCCAGGCAGCGCAGACTGTCAACCAGCAGGTAAACGCTGCGTCGGTTCACAACCGGATACAGTTCGATCCCGAGTCGCTCGTGTCCGATGTTCGCGAAGTTGTAATGAGAATTGCCCAGGATGGTCGTGGCGAGGTAAAGATGGTTTTACATCCTCCCGAACTGGGTGAACTCATTGTGCGTCTTGAAAGCGCCAGGAACGGCGTAGTCCGGGCTGAATTTCACACTATCAGCCCTCTTGTCCGGGAAGCGCTTGAAGCGGGAATCACGAAGCTGTCCGATGCCCTGAAGGCCGAGGGACTTACACTCGCCCAGGCGGACGTGCATCTCGATTTCCAGCTTGGTACGGAAGGCAATTCCGGTGAGACACAGTCCGACTCATCATCATCCGGCATGCTGCCGGACTGGTCGGATGATTCACTCGCACCGGAAGAGCAGGTTAGTTCATTCTCCGGAACGCAGTACATTCCGGAAGGATCGACTATCAGCATTCTTGCCTGAAATCCCGGTTCCGGGATATCAGGATTTAAAGCAGTAAAAGGAGCAAATAATGCTCGCACAGGACATAACAAACATCCTCAATTCACAGGTAATCCAGACACCGGCGCGTGATCCGAGCAACGAGCTTGACAAGGAAGCGTTTCTGCTTCTCCTGGTCAAGCAGCTTGGCAACCAGGATCCCCTGGACCCGATGTCCAACGAGGAATTCGTGAGCCAGCTCGCCCTGTTCGGTTCGATGGAGCAGGAGATGAACCTGAACGAGAGTTTCGAACAGTTTCTCTCCTACCAGCAGCTAACGCAGGCGTCGACCCTTCTCGATAAGGAAGTTATCTGCCTTGTTCCGACCGATGACGGTGTAGTACCGGTCAATGGCACCGTAGAACAGGTGCTGATTGTGAACGGTATACCCTACCTCAAACTTTCGGACGGCAGCGAAGTCGAGTTGGGCACAGTCGTGTCGGTAGAGCCTTCCGAGGGAGGTGGAGACAGTGCAAGTACCCCTGGTTAACACAGGTACTCCGCTTCCCGCCCCGACGACGGTCAGGCAGTCTCAGCAGGCCGGCGTTCGCGATATTCGCGAAACGGCGATCGATACGGGCACGTTCCGTAACGAGCTTGATTCGCGAATTCGTCCGGAAGGCCTTAAATTCTCAGGGCACGCCGTGAAGCGTCTCGAGATGAGGGGCATATCATTCACTCCCGACGGACTGCAGAGAATCGAACAGGCGGTCGACCGTGTTGCCGCTAAGGGAAGTCGCGACGCGCTTGTGGTCGCCGGCAAAATCTCCCTGGTGGTAAGCGTGAACAACCGCACGGTGGTTACCGTAATGGGACTCGACAACATGCAGGAGTCGGTCGTGACAAACATCGACTCAGCGGTGTTTGCATGATCTATCTCGTGAATAACGAGGAGGATTGAGAGAGAGACAAGCGTGAAGTGAGCAAATGGTTCGGACCTCCTGTAGGAGAGCCTCGCTCACGGAACCGGCCCGAAGTGCCGGTTCACCCCGTAAAGACAAGTGAAACCCGGACTTGCCCGGTTCACGGGATGCGTTCGTTTTCGGACGCTTCCGGGATGGCACAATGTAAGTTATTTATTTGAAAACCTAAATCTCCAAGGGAGGAAGATTTAATGGTTGGAAGCGCATTATATGCCGCGATCAGCGGCCTTAAGAGCCAGCAGGTCAAGCTGGACACGATAGCCAATAATGTCGCCAACCTGAACACCTTCGGATACAAGGCAAGCAGGGTCGCATTCAGTGATCTTCTGTCACAGACCCTCAGAGCCGCGTCCGCCCCGCAGGGGGGACGAGGCGGCACCAATCCGATTCAGGTCGGCGTCGGCGTACAGCTGGCGGCCATCGATACAATCTCTTCCCAGGGTTCGATACAGACCACGGGTAACCTGACTGACCTTGCGATTAACGGTGAGGGTTTCTTCATCGTTTCGGACGGCCAGTCGCTGCAGTTCACCCGTGCCGGTAACTTCACCCTGGATGCGGATGGCTCCATTATTTCATCAACTGGATACAAGTTGCAGGGATGGACGCAGATGCGGTCGGATGGTACGGGCATCGATACATCGACAACCTTGAGCGACATTCAGGTTAACTTCGGAGAGAAGCTGCCCGGACGCGCAACATCGATGATCAATTATGTCTGTAACCTGGACTCATCATCCTTCACATTCGGGTCCGCGGACCTTCAGGCACCCGGTTCCTCTAACCTCTCGGTTGCCGCGGGAATCGCGGTTCCCATCGCAAGCTTCGCAGGCACTCAGGTCGACGACGGATCCGTAAACCCCGGCGACCTCGATGCGGGTGCCGGTGACCTCATAATCAACGGGCAGGGAATCACATTCACATTCCCACCGACATTCACGTTCGGAAATCCGAGTGATGTCGCCCAGTTCATCGCTGACCAGATCAACGCACAGTCTCCGACCGTTTACGCTCGTGTCGGTACGGATGGTAACCTTGTCCTGCAGAACCTGTTCGGAGGAGAGGGCAACGATATTATCATCGCCGGTGACGACGACCCGGTCGGCGTGGACGGCGACGTGGATTACCTGGGCTTGATTGGCCTTGCAGCGGGAACATACGAAGCTCCCGAGGCCGACAGCAGGCTCGCGGGAACTCACACGATCAGCATTACCGAAGCGGTAGCAGCTTCCGGGACCAGCAACATCCCGGTCGCAGCCGGTCTTCTTGCTGCTGACTCGATCCAGATTCAGGGAGTCGGTGGTCCGGTAACAATCAACTATGGTCCGACATCGGCATCCAACACATCTGCGCAGAACGCACAGGTGATTGCCGACGCGATTAACGCCGAGAACGCTGCAAACCCTAACTTCTTTATCTCGGCAATCGCCAACGCCAACGGTACGATCACCCTGACAAGTGATCTTGCGGGCGAAGCCAACCAGATCATTATCATCAATGCGGGTGCTAACCCGACAGGGCTGGACACCATTGGTGTACAGGATCCGATCACGCTCAACTATGTTGTGGATAACGGTTCGGATGCCACCGCTACAAATACGTACGTCTCCAACGACGGGACGGTTACGTGGAGCAGGACGTTCTCGGATTCCACCAGCTTTGGTACGGAATCGTCTCTCGACAACCTCGAGAACCTTCTACTCGGTGATAATCCACCCCTGCCGCTGATCCCGGGTGTCACACTGACATCCGATGATCTGCAGCCCGGACAGGCGACGATCATCACCTACGATGCTTTTGAGCACCAGACAAGTATCAACGTGTACGACTCGATGGGTAATGCACACCAGCTTACACTTACATTCGAGCATATTGCCGAAAATGAATGGGGCTGGACGGCATCGCTGCCCAACGAGCCACAGTACACGCTCGAGAACAACTCGGGAGTGATAAGTTTCAGCCAGGCCGGACTTATTACATCGTCCAACCCATCGGAAGGAATTACGTTCACTCCCATTGGTGCGGACACTCTGCGTATTCTGCCCATCTTCAACGGCCAGGGAACACCGATCGACGGCGTGACCCAGTTCGCGGCCAATTCAACGACCGCAGCTGAAAGCCAGGACGGATTCGCGATGGGAACTCTTCAGGCATTCGCCTTCGACCCGTCGGGAACACTGCAGGGTGTTTACTCCAACGGACTTACACAGCCACTGGCTGTCCTTGCACTTTCGATATTCAGTAATCCCGCCGGCCTTCAGAGGGTCGGTAACAACTACTGGGTATCGACCGGTAACTCGGGACTCGCACGGTACACCGCTCCCCGCGAGGGTGGCGCCGGCGAGATCCTCGGCGGATCGCTTGAGCAGTCGAACGTCGACCCCGCCACTGAGTTCACCGAGCTGATCATCGCGCAGAGAAGTTTCCAGGCAAACTCGCGAATTATCACGGCTCAGGATTCGATCCTTCAGGAAGTAGTTAACCTGGTCAGGTAATCGACTCTGTATAATTGAGATGAATGACAATTTGAGATGAATGACAAAGCCCCGCGACTACTCGCGGGGCTGTTTTTATCTTAAATTATCCCGGTCACTAGGTCTTTCCAGCTTCCTGAAGCACGCAACTGGGCATTTATTCATTTTCCGTCTTTCATTATTAGTGCTATTATTAGAATTCTTCACTGGGGCATCTATATGATTTAGGAGAACCATTATGCATCGTTTCATTTATGGATTGGTCATCATCATTCTGCTTGCGCTGATTGGATGCGCGGGCGGCAGCTCACCAACATCCCCGGACGTCCGGACTACCGGGGAATTGTCCGCGCAGGCTAACTCATCCGGCTCGACTGTCCTGTGGGGCTGGTACACGGTCGAAATCGACCCGGGTACGCGTGAAGTCACCACCATGGTGAACCGCAGCGCGATGTTCATGGCGAACGTTGTCGGATTCATTAACGGCAGTCCGAGTGGACTGAATTTCGATATTATCGACGTTTTCGTCGAACCCGATTACATCGATGTCGATATCGACGTATCGATCAGACATCCGTTCCCCGGATATACGGAGTACACCGGCTACGATGTGCGCGGCGTTTTCATGGGCGACGGATCGCTCAATCTCGATTATAACCCTGCCCTGTCTTATGCCGACGCGGATGAAGACCAGCACATGTTCGCCGATCCGGTCGATGGCGATGGCGGGCCGGACGGATACACCCGATGGTTCAATTTCATCGAATTCTCCGAGGGCGGGATGCCGCTGTTCCAGTACACTCAGGGGAAACTTGCGTCGCCGGGATTCGCGGGAACCGCCACGCTCAACCCATATAAATATTTCGCAGATGGACTTGGTGAGACCGATGATCTCTTCACATGGCTCGATGGGCACGCCGATCAGAACGGAAGGTTCGCGTCGGGCGCACAGAACAAGCGTAACTATTACCTGAGATTTCCAGACGATAAGGATGTCACTTTCGGATACGCGATAACGGCATCGTGGGAAGGGATGGAGGAAGAGTACCATCCGGCCAATATGTATGAAACCGCCGCATGCAGAACGGAATACAACGGTAACGTTTACTACATCGATGAGTCGAGCAACGGTGGAACCCTGATCCTCGATGTCGATGTTTTCGACTGGCATTCATCTCCGACATCCGCCGGAATGGAGGACTACGGCATAATCTTTGATTCGACGGTCCTCAGTAGTCCACACGAGTTCGATGTAACGGAAATGGTACCCACAGACGGTAATGAAAATTACTCGACCTACCATGTGGAACTGACTGCGGATGATGTTGATTCAGTCGACGGTAACGAATACTGGATCATTGTTGAATATCCCGAACACGATTATCAGAATGATTACGACACGCCGAACCTTGCGGGTGACGATCCACTCGCGGCGTTTTTCCGTTTCGACCTTCCCGTCTCTCCAAATCCCGATAACCTCGCCCCTGTCTGCGATTTATACATCGAATCGGAGACGCAGGTCGGATGCGGGACGGAGGTCGTGTTCAACGCGACGGGCACATACGATCCCGACGGTGACCCGATGACTTTCGATTGGGATTTCGACGGCGATGGTGAGTTCGGCGATACATATACCGGACCCGATGACAATCCGACTTACACGTATTATTCGAATTACAACGGCGATGCGTGCGTCCGCGTTTCCGATGGAAACGGCGGCGAATCGGAATGCTGTGTCGCTGTCGATGTCGAGGCGACGGCTAAAAATATCGATGTAACGAACGGTACTGCTGAAGCGAGGGACCTCTGTATCGACCACATGACGGGCGATGTACTTGTCCTCTACGATAACGGAATTGTCCGCAACTACCACGCTGACGACTGCTACACGTCTTACAACATATTTAACACTGCAACCGACTGCCTGAAAATCGATATGGCGCCGAACGGTAACTGGATGACAGGGTGGTCTGATCCGTGGGATGGCTCTACATGGGGCGGACGATTCTATTATTACTTCTACGATCATGACGGAGCGCTTATTTACGCGGATTCCAACGGCTGGCATCAGGGTACTTATTACATCAAAGATGTAATAGCGTTTGGATCGAATGGCGAACACGCAAACGACATTGGGTTTTTCTGGAACCTGATTACCGGAGACGGCCCCCCGTTCGGATCTCATCTGTGGTGTTACCGTGACGAGGATAACTTCCATTCATGGTGGAGGGTGCTTAATTATTACTACACCTGGCCTGTGACGGGAATCGATAAAGTTTACTCACCCTGGGTAACCGGCCTGGAAACCGATCGCGACAATGATTGGGTCTGGATTGTCGAGACTGAGGAATATGTAGGTGTTCTGTTCGATATATCCGGTAACTTATATGATTTCCAGGACATTTATTTCGGAGAACTGAATGTCCCCGGTGACGATGACAGTCACATTGCCGACCCGATCGACATCACACGCAACGACAATAACAATGCGTATCTGCTAGACCATCTGTCAACGGGAGATTACGTGATCAAGGTCTGGGGTTACGACGAAACCGGGACAACCTCGATGGGGAGTTTCGGAACACCGTCCGATTTCACCTACACCCCGATCGCACTCGACGGCGGCGATTACGACGGACGCATCGCGGTACTTCACACCGATGAATCAAACGCGATGATCAGTATTTTCATGGCGGACGAAACCCCGGGTTAAATCACGCTCGACTAAGTCACACGGGATAAAGTCACACTGGACTAAGTCCCCACCCTGCGATGTAATACCGGATTCACGCTTGACAATAATTTAACTCCGCTCTCACGCGGAGTTTTTTTACGGGTACCTGCGAGTCAGGATTGTCGTTCGGCGATAAGCTTCGCATAACTTGCGAACATGTAACATTCATAAGAGTAAATTTCTACTTAATTGCAGTTGCTGTGTAAGGAGATGAAGAACATACCGAGAGGATTTGCTTTAGCTCATCCCAATTTGATGCAACTTGGGGCATTTTATGTTCTGTTATTTCTGCACCATTAATTTCAGTAAGATTAAAGGGAATAATTTTGAATAATCTATTAGTTACGATCCCGATATGCAAATATTTACTTATTCCTCTTACAGGATTCTCATTAATGGCTTGAAAAAGTTGAAATGCTATTCCCTCTGCAAAGCCTCCAATATTGCCGACTTCGCTTTGCATTAATGGCGAATAACCATCGTCTTCTAATAGGTCCTTTAATTTTTGCCGATAAATATTAACATCCGAACCGCTCCCAATTGAAAATATCTTTGAATAATCTGATAATACTATCGGTTCATAATCAGGTGCTCTCATGTTAATCACATAGATTTTTGGAAATCTCGGCGAACCGTGATCTTCATTAGGATCTACAGAAACCATCAAAATTTCAGAACCACCCTCTTTAAGGTCATCAGAGCTTGTTCCAAATATCTCTTTTGCTCGTTCTTGCCAATTTCCTGCCACCCATTGAGGAATCCAAGAGCCATTTCCTTGCTGTTCAGGAGGGATGTACAGAAATTTGTATAAGTCTTCTAAGAGATCAAAGCCAATTTTAACTGAACCAGCAAAACCAGCGATGATCGATGGGGCAATAGGATAAATTTTTTGGAGGCAATCTTTTCTGTATTCAGTGCCATTAGAATCTTCAAAAGTTATGCAGGTATCAGATATGATGTAACCATAACCTAGAAAAGTCCCTGCTGCGATTACCCATGTCATTAAGCAATAGTATAAAGAATTTACATTAGATTTTCACTATGCGAATATAGTCCTATTAAATGGCAACCCTACTTACCTACAAGCATTCACAACGCTCGAAAAGTTTCGGGTTGCAGTAACTGGCAACAGGACGGCGGTCAGGCCGTAAGTGCCTGTAGCAGAGTGATTACGGAATGGTATTACACTCACAGCCTGCTATTTACTGGCCTGTGGGCGTTACCCGACGTGGATGTTGCACTGCCAGATAATCGTTCAGAGAACAAATACGCGGTTGGATCTATGGTTTCGCGTGTTTGAGGGGGAGTTTCGGCCATTCGACCGTTCGAAGCTCCTCCAGCCAGCCTTCATCGAGCGGGTCGGCCTGGAAATTACCCTTCTCGTCCTTCTTTACATACGACCACGGATAACGTGTCTCGTGCGGGAAAATTATGAGCGTCCCCTCGTCCATCCACTGCGACAAAAGGAGCTGCTTCAGCTCGACCTGCCTGACGGGGTCGAGGTCATAGCCCATGATCCACGGCACCGGGACATGCGCTCCGGTCGGAATAAGGTCGCCCACGAAAACCGCGGATTTATCGCCCTCGAAGGGGTCGATCCGTATCATCGTCTCGCCGGGAGTGTGTCCGCCGATATTCTGCCCGGTGATCCCGGGAATTATCTCGAACTGATCCTTCTCGTCGTGAACATCAAGAAGCCCGGCCTCGAACACCGGCATCCAGTCCTGCTGAATATAGCTTGCGCGGTTTCGCGGGTTCGGATTGAGCGCGGTCTCCCATTCCAGCGCATGCACGTGATGCCTCGCGTTCTTGAAATGGGGTACAAGCTCGTTCTTCTCATTCATTACAGTCAGCGATCCCGAATGATCGAAGTGAAGGTGCGTCAGGATCACATGGTCGATGTCTTCGGGCTTTATGTTCAGCTTCGCGAGTTCCTTCTCGACCGACGTTATGTGATCGACGCCATAGATGTACTCGAATTTCTCCGGATTCTTGTCGCCGATTCCGGCCTCGATAAGAACCTTCTGGTTCTCCCTGACCGCGAGCAGGCATGACAGGCACATATCGATCCTGTTACGCTCGTCCGGCGGCTTGACCCTCTCCCACATCACTCTCGGGATGGTACCGAACATCGCGCCACCATCGAGACGGTAAAGGCCGTCCGATATCGCGTAAAGCGTCCATTCTCCAAGTTTGAATTCGGGCACTTTTCTGTCTGTCATCGTAAACCCCTTTCATCAAGAACGCATGTCATGACTTACTGCAATGTAAGGTTGTATTTCGTAACAAAAATTCCCCCATAACGCAAGTTTTAACCGAACCTTCTGCCAGCCCTGCCCGTCTCAACAGGTGGAAACCTCCTCACGATGTGGTAAATACATGAAGCGGACGGTCAGGTACACCGTCCGCTTCAGTAATTTTCAGCCATCACAACCGGGCACTCAAACCTCCCCCCAACCCGCAAACACGCACGTGCCAGATACCCCGATTTATGATATACTCGCGATTCCGCATTTCGAAAATAGCTGGATGAAAATGCACACGCTTCCTTACGCGTGAGAACTGGAGGAGCAACAATGGCGACCATTGAAGCAGTCCCTAATTTTTCGGAGGGACGAAACGAAGACACGATCAACGCGATTCGCGATGCTGCCGCTGCTGTCGAGGGGGTGAAGGTGCTTGACGTCCAGTCGGACAAGGACCATAACCGAATGGTACTGACACTCGCCGGTGACGTAGACCCGGTATTCAAAGGTGTAATGGCCGCGGCAAGGGTTGGTGTCGAAAAGATCGACCTGAGGAATCACGAGGGTGAACATAAAAGGATGGGCGCGATTGATGTGGCCCCGTTCGTACCGGTCAGCGGTATCAAGAAGAAGGAACTGAAGGCCGCGGTCGCGGAATTCGCAGAGAATTTCGCGAGTGAGCTGAACATCCCCGTTTATCTTTATTATGAATCCGCAAAAACACCGAACAGGGAAAGACTCCCCGATATCCGTGAGGGCGAGTTCGAGGGATTTGCCGAGAAGATCAAGCTTCCCGAGTGGAAGCCCGACTTCGGTCCGGACTCCATTCACGAATCCGCGGGCTGCACGGCGATCGGTGTAAGACCGTTCCTGATCGCGTTCAACGTGAACCTCAGAACGGATAATGTAAAGATAGCCAAGAATATCGCGAAGGCTGTCAGGGGAAGTTCGGGCGGTTACGCCTATGTTCAGGGCGCTGGATTTATGCTCGAGGACCAGGGTGTGGCCCAGGTCAGCATGAATATTCTCGATTACAAGAAGACTTCGATCTTCCGTGTAGTAGAGACAATCAAAAGCGAAGCCGCGCGTCACGGGGTTGAAGTCGATGGCTGCGAGCTTGTTGGCGCCGCACCGATGGACGCGTTCCTTCAGTGCGCGGAATTTTACCTCAAGATGTACGGTTCGCTTGAGGACCACATGATCGAAAAGAAAATATGGGATGCATAATTCCATTTATAGTTAAGTAAACACAAGGGCACGGTCCGCCGTGCCTTTTTTGAAACCGGATTTTAAATACCAGGGCCCATCGGTGATCAACAAGCATGGGAAGAAGGTTCTTCCGCCATACCGAGGAGGGAGTACGTCAGCAGCCCGTCGGCGTGCTGATTCGTAAAATCCTCCCCCTTTTCGCTCCGCACAAACCGCTTCTTTTCGGTGCGTTCGCACTGCTTATTCCGGTCACCGCCGCACTTCTTACCCCCGGACTCGTACTGCAGCACATTTTCGACAAGGTCATTCCGGCCGGTGACTTCCAGGCTTTGTACCTGCTCGTTCTCATTCTGATTGGTGTGATCTTAATCGGGACATCGCTCGGGTACGTTCAGGCTATCGCCCTGTTCAAGCTGGGCCTGACGATCATCACCGACATCAAGGGACGCCTCTACGAACACACGCTTCGGCTCGGACTCGGTTTCCACGAGGAACATCCACCCGGAAAACTTTTAAGCCGGGTGGAAAGTGACACCGAAACACTAGGCGCGCTTTTCGGCGAGATATCCATGAACCTCCTCAAGAACTTCATCATGTTCGTGGGAATTCTCGTGATTCTCTGTATCCGGAATTTTTCGATCGCGGTCTGGATTCTGATCCTCGTTCCGCTTCTCTTCGGCGCGGTCTTCTGGTTCCTGACCGCGATGAGCAAATACTGGCGGGAGATGCGCACTCGAACGGCCATACTGATAAATTACGTCGCGGAGTATGTCCAGGGTGTCGAGGTAATCCAGCAGTTCAATTACCAGCCGAAAGCACGCGAGAGAATGGACGAGGTGAACTGGGGAAGGTTCCGCGTACGTATCCCCGCGGCAACACTTGGAGCGGGTTTCTGGGCAGGATTCATGTTCGGCGAGATCATCGCGATAATTATCATCATCGTTGTCGGCTATCGCGGAATAGTCGCAGGGAACATGACCGTTGGGACACTCGTGCTTTTCATCGAGTACGTTCGACTGATGTACATGCCGATCCTTCGTCTCAGCGGCGAGCTTATGTTCCTTCAGCGATCGCTTGTAAGCGTGGAGAGGGTTTTCGGCATACTCGAGACGGAGCGGACGATAAAGGACGGTCCCCGTGCTCCGGATTCTCTTGCATTCAACGGAGACATCAGGTTTGAAAACGTCTGGTTCGCCTACGAAGGCGAGCAATGGGTTCTGGAGGATGTCTCGTTCACGATCCGCAAGGGCGAGAAGATTGCGCTTGTCGGGACATCCGGAGGCGGTAAGAGCACGATAGTCAGCCTTTTACTTCGCTACTACGATCCCAACAGGGGGAAAATCACCGTTGACGGAGTAGATATCAGGGAGTTCCCCGTAAAAACCTGGCGAAAACTTGTCGGACTTGTACTGCAGGATATCTTCCTGTTCCCCGGGACCGTAAGGGAGAACATAAGTGTTTTCCAGGATTCAATAAGCGATTCGAAAATCAGGCAGGCCACCGAAATAGCGCATGCCGACACAATCATCGAATCGCTTCCGGGAGAGTACGACGGCGAGATTTCCGAACGTGGATCAAATCTTTCAATCGGAGAAAGGCAGCTTCTGAGTTTCGCGAGGGCACTGGCATATGACCCACCGGTACTGGTACTCGACGAAGCGACAAGCTCGGTTGACCCATTCACCGAACGACTTGTTCAGCAAGCTCTCGACCGCCTTCTGAAAGGAAGAACGGCGGTCATAGTAGCTCACAGGCTTTCAACCATAGTCAACTCCGACCGTATCCTCCTTGTGCAGGACGGGCGAATAATGGAACGCGGCACTCACGACGAGCTGATCGCACGGGACGGTATCTATGCAAAGCTGGCCAGACTCCAGTTCGCAGAGATAGAAATTCCGAATCCCGGTGAGGAGGGATCGTCGTGAGTTATATCCGCTGGATATGGAACTTCTGGCGACCACACCGTGCGTGGCTATGGATACTACTCTTTCTAACTATCCTGTCCAGTGCGGTTATCCTGCTGTTCCCTTATTTCATGGGACTCGGTATCGATACCGCGTACCGCCTGATCGGTGAGAGTTCCCAGCGTACGGGTAATTATCCGGATTACGTGCGCGAGATCATTAATAACATAGTTTCGTGGATTGGTGCATCGGAAACTGCGGAACTGGCGGATGTAACAAAGAAGGTCGTCATCCTGATCCTGATCATCGGCCTGCTCAGATCGATATCGAGTGTTTACCCCCGGATAAGGATGCTCATCAACTACCGTCTCGGGATGGACATCCGTAAAAACTACTTCTCGAAGATCATCGAGAAGGGCTACAAATTCTTTAACAGGTTCCGAACCGGAGATCTCGTCACACGACTGACCGATGACATCGACGGGTCACCAAAGATAGCATGGTTCGCGTGCTCCGGAATCTTCCGCGCGGCCGAATCGTCGAGCAAGTTCATTTTCTGCATCGTGTTCATGCTTTTCATGAACTGGAAGTTAACTCTCCTCAGCATCGCACCTTTCCCGGTAATGCTGTTCATCTTCTACAGGCTGAAGAGCAGGCTTACGGAAATCTCGCTTATGCGACAGCAGAGGATATCCGCGACAAATGACGCGCTTGAAGCCGGCTACAGCGGTATCCGGATTCTGAAAGCCTTCAACGCCCAGGACGGGCAGTCGGAATCATTCAGGAACATCCTCTCCTCAAGGGTCGATGTGGAGCTTAAGTTCCAGCGACTCACATACCTGATCAACTTCGCCTACCAGGCGATTAACTCATCCGGCCAGCTTATAGTGATTGTGGTCGGCGGCTGGATGGTGATCAACGACCTTCTCTCGTTCGGTGAGTTCTACGCTTTCTATGTCTACCTCTCATTACTACTCGACCCGCTGATCGACATTCCGAACCTGTTTGTGAGTTCACGTACTGCGTTCGCCTGCATTGACAGGCTGAACGAAATTGAAACCACTTCCGGAGGTACGGAAGGCTATCATGACGGTTCCACCGCGCTTCCGGAATTGACAGGTGTTAAGATAGAAGGTGCATCTTTCTCTTACCTTGGAAGTAATCATACCGCACTGGATGGGATCAACCTGTCCATAAAAAGAGGACAGAAGGTTGCCGTAGTGGGTGCGGTCGGGAGCGGGAAATCCACGCTTATCAAGCTGGCCGCGGGTCTTTATCCTCCTGCCGAAGGTCAGGTTTCATTTAACGACATCCCGGTCACCGAGATAGAGGTTGTAAAACTTCGGGAGTCGATCGGATACATCCCGCAGGAATCCACCCTTTTCTCGGAGAGCATCAGCGACAATGTTACCTTCGGGCGTGATATTTCAGAGGAAATGGTAACCGGGTCCCTTGAACTCGCCCAGATAAGAAGCGAGGTGGAGGCATTTCCGGACAGGTATGACACTGTCCTCGGGCAGAAAGGGCTTACTGTCTCGGGTGGTCAGAAGCAGCGCATGGCTATCGCGCGTGCGATTGCCGGTTCTCCCGATATACTGTTAATGGATGACTGCACCGCGTCGCTGGATGCCGAAAATGAGCAGAAGTTCTGGGAGAATTTCGACTCACGGTATCCCGATACAGCCTGCCTGATCGTTACCCACCGTCTGGCAACCGCTCGCAGGGCGGATATTGTGTATGTTCTCGACCATGGCAGGATTGCGGGGATGGGTAGTCACTCGGAACTCGTTGACTCATGCGAGCCGTACAGAAATTTCCTCACACGCGATGAACTTCGCGCCGCACTATCCGGAAATCAGGATAAAATTAGAAATTAACCGGGTAATTGCATGTAAAACGTGTTATTCTACCTGATTGCCAATTTTCAAAGTTGACATTTTCAACTTTCAGGCTTAGAATTAGTTGAAAGTTTCAACTATAATCGCCAAAGAAAACGCAACTCAGGTAAAATATTAATCCTTAGGTGGAACTGCAGGACACGGCCGGGGTCAATTAATTATGTGGTGGCATTTCGACGAATCCGAAGAGGGCGTCCGCAGACAGACTGTCGCGGAGTTGCTCCCGAAGATAATCAACCTCTTCAGAGGGCACATTCGTCTATTGGTCCTCGGGATCATTCTTTTGATACCGATCACCGCCGCCATGCTTGCAGGGCCGTTTGCGCTCCGATACATCATCGACACGGCCATACCTTCGGCAGTCGACACGGGCTCACTGGCTCCTGTTGTCTGGACCGCAATAATCTACGTGGTAATAATCGGTTCGGCCGCACTGGTGGGTTACCTCCAGGCAATCACTCTTTTCCGGCTCGGTATAAACATCATTACCGACCTAAAGGAGCGCTTATTCAACCACGTTCTCAAGCTTGGACTGAACTTCCACAATGAAAATCCCCCGGGCAAGCTCTTAAGCAGGGTTGAAAGTGACACCGAAACCATCAAGCAGCTGTTCGGTGACCTTTTTGTAAATCTCACACGAAACCTACTCATGTTCCTCGGCATCATCGTCATGCTGTTCATCTTCAACATGAAGATAGCGGCATGGATTATGCTGCTCGTGCCGTTCCTCTTTGCCGCGGCGACGTTTTACATAATTAAAATGCGCAGATGGTGGCGCGAATGGCGCGCGCAGTGGGCGCGTGTCTATAACTTCGTCACCGAGTACATGCAGGGGATCGAAGTCATCCAGCAGTACAACTATGAGCAACGCGCCAAGGAGCGGATGCATGATGTTAACATCGGGAAATTCCGCATAGAAGTCCCGGCGATGTTCATCGAGTACAGTTTCTGGGGAACTTTCCTTTTCGGTGAAATAATAGCGATCATCATAGTCCTGATCGTGGGAGTACCCCAGGCTTTTTCGGGTACGGGTGAAGTGACTGTCGGGAAGATCATCGGGATCATCGAGTACATTCGCCAGATGTTCTGGCCCATCATGCAGTTAAGCGAGCAGCTTAACCAGATCCAGCGCGGGTTAATCAGTGTCGAGAGGGTCTTCGGAATTCTTGAAACAACACCGGATGTAACCGACGGACCCGCACCTGCGGATGAGATCACTTTCGAGCGAGAGATCGCGTTCGAGAACGTGTGGTTTGCATACGAGGAAGAAAACTGGATCCTGAAAAACGTCAATTTCAAAATACCGAGGAATCAGAATATCGCGCTCGTGGGATCGTCCGGTGGCGGCAAGAGCACAATCATCAACCTGCTGTTGAGATTTTATGATCCCCAGAAGGGCCGTATCACTGTCGATGGCCGCGACATCAGGGATTTTCCCGTTGATTCGTGGCGGAAATTCCTCGGTCTCGTTTTACAGGACATATATCTATTCCCCGGCAGCGTCGCCGACAACCTGAGAGTGTTCCACGAGGACATCCCTCATGAAAGAATTGAAAAAGTATCCAAGGTTGCGCATGCCGACAAGATAATCGATCGACTTCCGGGCAAGTACGATGGTGAACTGGCCGAACGCGGGGCGAACCTGTCGGTTGGCGAGAGGCAGCTTATAAGTTTCGCAAGGGCACTCGCCCACGACCCGCCTGTACTGGTACTGGATGAGGCGACAAGCTCGGTCGATCCGCATACCGAGCGACTTGTCAAGGAAGCTCTCGACAGGCTTCTGGCCGGAAGAACCGCGGTAATAGTTGCGCACCGTCTGAGCACGATCCTCAACTCCGATAAGATCCTCGTGATCTACGGTGGTGAAGTTGTCGAGTCCGGAACACATGACGAACTGATCGAAATGGATGGAGTTTACGCGAAACTGCACAAGCTCCAGTTCCAGGAAATCGGTGTAACACCTCCGGCGAGGGAGGTGGCGTCATGAAGTTCGCTCGATGGCTCGGACGATTCATAATCGGGTGGGCTGTAATCGCAGTGATCTCGATCGCGATCTCCTCGGTGGCATCGCTTTTATGGGCAGACGGACTGGATAAACTATTCATAATCACAACATCCCTGTATATCCAGGCTTTCCTTCTGTTCATGGCATTTATCGTTCATCCCGCCTTCTCGGCAGCAGTCGCGCGTGACAAGCACCTGAGGTGGATTCGAAGGTTCTGGGACCCGCACATGGTATGGCTCTGGGTTCTCCTGCTCCTGACACTACTGTCGAGCGGAGTCGCCCTCGCCTTCCCGCTTGTTTTCAGGTACGTGATCGATTTCCTGCACGAATCGATAGAAAGCTCAACCGAACCCTCACCCGACCTTATACACTCGGTTACGGTCAAAGCCATCTGGATATTCATCGTGATCGGGCTGGCCCGGACACTCACGCATCTCTACCCCGGATTCAGGGCGATGCTGAACGCAAAGATAGGGATGGATGTCCGCGAGCATTACTTCTCGGTCATACTTTCAAAGGGTCACAAGTTCTTCCAGAAATTCAGAACCGGCGACCTTGTCACAAGGCTCACGGATGACATCGAGCAGTTTCCCAAAATCGCATGGTTCTGCTGCTCGGGAATCTTCAGGGCTGCCGAATCATCCAGTAAATTCCTGTTCTGCATCATATTCATGCTGTTCATGAACTGGAAACTCGCCCTGCTGACCATAAGCCCCCTGCCAATCATGCTGATCCTCTTCTACATCGTCCGGATGGCGCTGACCAGGGCGTCACTTGCGAACCAGCAGGCGATCTCCGAAACAAGCGACAGTCTTGAAGCGGCTTTCAGCGGTGTCAGGATCATCAAGGCCTTCAGAGCTGAATCGAACCAGGCGGTAACATTCCGGCAGCTTCTCGACCGACGAATTAAGACCGAACTCAGGCTGATCAGGCTCTGGATGGGCATGATGAACATCTACATGTGGATCCAGCACATCGGCCAGGTCATCGTAATGGTTGCAGGCGGCGCGATGGTAATTGCCGGCACGCTGTCGATTGGCGAACTTTACGCTTTCTACGTTTACCTCTCACTCATGATGCAGCCGCTGATGGATATCCCGCACCTGTTCGTTGCAAGCAGGCAGGCGTTCGCATGCATTGACAGGGAGATCGAGATCGGGGAAACCCCCGGTGGTACCGAGGATAAAGAAGCCGGTCATCTGAAGGTAGACAGGTTTGGAGCCATCAAACTCGATAACGTGAATTTCAGGTTTGAGGAAGACCTGCCCCCCGCCCTCGACAACGTATGTCTTGAAATAAAACGTGGAGAGAAAGCCGCGGTTGTGGGATCGGTTGGAAGTGGCAAGTCGACCCTTATCAGGGTCGCTGCGGGACTGATCTCACCCGATGAAGGCAATGTCACAATCAACGAGCGCCCCATCGATGATTACATCGTGCACGACATTCGTGAACATATCGGGTACATTCCTCAGGAATCCACGCTGTTCTCGGAAAGCGTCGCGGAAAATGTAAGGTTCGGACGGGATATACCCGAGGAAGATGTCAGAAACTCTCTCGACATGGCGCAGGTTCTCGAGGAGATGGAACAGCTTCCCGATGGCATTAATGAGGTACTTGGCCAGAAGGGAATCACCGTCTCCGGTGGGCAGAAACAGCGAATCGCAATCGCGCGGGCGCTTGCGGGTAATCCGGACCTTCTTCTGATGGACGACTGCACATCCGCCCTTGACGCGGAAAACGAGCGACGATTCTGGAACATGTTCACCGAGAAATCTCCGGATTCAGCATGCCTGATCGTCACCCACCGCCTTGCAACCGCAAGACAGGCGGACACTATCTACGTGCTGGATGAGGGAAAAATTGTAGGCAGGGGCACTCACGAGGAGCTTCTCCGGTCCTGCGAGGAGTACCAGAATTTCCTCTCGCGCGAGGAGCTTCAGGCCGCCCTCAAAGCCAGTTAAAATTTATTATCAGTAATAAAAAAAACACCGGTCAGTTGCCGGTGATTTTTTTTTGATTTTTTCACTTCGTTTATCTGAAATGATAGTGCCAGTAGAGTGTATACGGTCCCTGGTCATCGCGGTAGTGGCCTTCTACCATAAGGTAGTAACTCATAGTCGTCGGGGCTTCGATCTCCAGGTGGAAATCTGTTCCGGGAGGATTGTCGGATGGGTAATAGCGCCCGTTCTCATCGACCAGTACTCCCCTTACACCCATCGGGCTGTCAGACCAGATTTCGATACCCTCACCGGGCCTCAGGACCTCGGTACGGTACCAGTCCTTATCCCAGTCGGACAGGATGGACTGCTCCCAGTAATTGTCTCCATAGAATGAAAGCACGTCGTACTTATCGGGCGGAAATTCATTCAGGTCGTAATCATCATCGAACCACCCTCCTACAGTAAGTCCGAGGAGAATGACTGCCCCGAGAAAAATTGCCGGACCCGTGGGGTCATTCTTCGAGTCGCACGAGGGTACGCTCGTCACCAGGAAGATGGACATAACCAGAAGTGCTGCGGTAAGCGTTCGTTTCATAACTCACCTCTCATGTGATACTGACAATTAAAGAGGGGGGCAGGGAAACAAAAAACCGGACGATAAAAAAGACGACGCTGATTCGCGTCGTCCTTAATTTTCAATTTTTGAGATCTGATCAGCCCTTGTAAATATCGATCATCTCATCAAGAAGTGCCATCGCTTCGTCCTTCGGACGCTGGAACACGTTTCGTCCGATGATCGAACCGAATCCGCCACCGTCACGGATTGCCGTCGCGTTGGCCATTACGCCCTCGCGGTCTGATTTCGCTCCACCGGAGAAAATTACTATCCTCTTTCCATCGAACGCGGACTGAACGACATGCTTGATCCTGTCAGTAAGTGTGTCGATCGGAATCTTCTCGGCATCGTATACTTTCTTCGCGGCACCCAGCCCGATTTCATCTGTCGGTGGCTTAACTTTTACAATGTGTGCACCAAGCTGGCATGCGATCTGGGCCGCATAGGCTGCCACGTCGACAGCGGTCTCGGCCTTTTTATCGAGGTCTGATCCCCTCGGGTAGCTCCATATTACTACGACAAGTCCCGCCGCCTTGGCTTCCTCTGCGATTGCGCGAATCTCCTCGTACATCTCCTTACGCATATCGCTTCCGGGGTAAACCGTAAAACCAACCGCGGCGCATCCCAGCCGAAGAGCATCGTCAACACTTGCGGTCACCGCCGGAATCGGGTCCTTGTCGCCTTTAAGAACATCATGGTTATTCAGTTTCAGGATGAGCGGAAGCCTCCAGCAGTAATCACGGGCGATAGCTTCGATGAATCCGAGTGGTGCCGCATACGCATTCAGCCCTGCATCGATTGCAAGCTGCGGGTGATAGAACGGATCGTATCCCAGTGGATTCGGGGCGAAACTCCGTCCCGGACCATGTTCGAATCCCTGGTCTACGGGAAGGATTACCATGCGTCCGGTTCCGGCCAGTCGTCCGGTGTTAAGCATCCATTCAAGCTTTCCGATCGTTCCCGGACAGTCGGCAGTGTAATGGCTTAATATTTCCTTGACTCTCATTTTTCTCCTCCATTTTACAAATGACAAACTGCAATGCTGTGATACTGCATCGCGAAACGTATTTGTACCATTTCACGATCTTGTTGTCGAGAGAGAACAGCGATAATTACTGCTCCATATCCACCGGCTGATCCATCGAGATTCCGTCCAGTTCTGTCGAAACCTTCGCGGGACCATTCGAATTATTAATAACAATGGCCCGTTTCTTCCAGATGCCGGTCCGGTAGTAGATGGTCACAATCAGGAAACCGAAAATCGTCGATGCGGCAAGTGATACTGCGATACCCGCAAATCCGAGGACCTCTGGTTTTGCAAGCCAAATGCAGAGCGGCACCCTCACCACGAGCTGCGTAATTATCACAAGGAACATCGCCGCAATCGTATCGCCCGCCCCCCGAATTGTTCCGTTTATCGGAAAAAACATGGACATCATCAGGTACCTGACTGACATCACCTGTATGTATATAGCAAGAAGTGGGTATACGACGTTGAAATCTTCCTCGTTCGGCTGAAATACTGACGCGATCCATTCGATGGACAGGTTCAGAACCAGCGCAACCAGTATAGCTATAGAAACCGATACAATAAGTGTGTCCCTGAGAAACTTACCGACCCTTTCGGGTTTTCCCGCCCCCATGTTCTGACCTGCAATCGCGCTCATGGACATCGAGAACGACTGCGACGGCATCATGCTGAACGAATCGAGCACTATCCCGATACCGTAAGCCGCGACCGCAGCAGTTCCAAGATGATTTACGAACTTCATGATAACCATTACGCTCGTGCTTACTATCACCATCGTCGCGGTAGTGGGAAGACCCAGTCTCAGCATGTCACGGATTACCGAAATATTGAAGCGGAACCCGCGCGGAGCCAAATTCACCCATTCACGCTCACGGGTCAGAGCGATCAGTATCCACGCAGCACCGGCACCGTTCGCAAGCACTGTCGCAATGGCCGCACCTTCCACACCCAGTTCGGGCAAAGGACCCAGTCCGAAAATTAAAATCGGATCAAGCACGATATTAAGAACCGTCGAAAACGCTGCCACCTTTACCGGGGTCATGGAATCACCAAGGCCCCTGAAAACACCTGTCACCCCGTTATATGTAAAGAAGAAAATAAGGCCGCCAAAAATCCATCGAAGGTAAATAGTCGCATCGGCAATAAAATCATCCCCGGTATCGAGAAGTTCAAGGACCCACCTTGTACCGGTTACCATCAGTGCGCTTATTACAAGCACCACAAGTGCACCGAAAACAAGGAAATTTCTCGCTGTCAGGTTGGTTAGATTACGGTCTCCCGCACCCCTGTACTGCGCGATCATAATCCCGGCACCAATCGAAATGCCGATCACAAGAGAAATCACGAAGAACATCACGGGAAATCCAACAGAAACAGCCGCCATCGCTTCCTTTCCGAGTTTGCCTACCCAGTAGCGATCCACAACGTTATAGAGAAGCTGGAATGATCCCTGCAGCATTATGGGCATGCTGAATATGACCATGTTCTTAAACGTGGGACCGGTTGTGAGATCCATCATTTTCGACTGCTGCTTCTGCATGGTCAAGTGACTGATATTACGATACTTGCACTGAATTTCCAATCATATTCAGCCATTCGATGCATCTAATTTTTCTTACAGCCCATCCGTATTAACTCGAAAGTCCTCATTCATTATGCTAATATCATTCACCCTTGATACACTAATACTGAGGAGTTGAAAAACATGGCAACCAAGACGGAGGAACTCCCGCGCTGGGACCTCACCAACGTTTATCCATCTATCGAAAGTGAGGAGTTTGATAAAGACCTTGAAAAGGTTAATAAGCTCCTGGACGAGCTTGATAAATTTATTGAAGATAACAAGGTTGAGAGACTCGATGCTCCCCCCGAAGACCTTGAAGCTGCCGCGGGTGTCCTTGACGGAATCCTCGACAGGTTCAACGAAATTGTCCGGACATTCAGCACGCTCGAAGCATTTGTATACAGCTTCGTGACAACCGACTCCTATAACAGGGATGCAGCCAAGAAACTGAGTGAACTGGATCAGCTTTCACTTCGCCTGAACAAGCAGAACACCAGGTTCCAGGCCTGGGTGGGGTCGCTTGGAGACGCGTTTGAGAACATGCTCCCTCACGCACCGGTGGCAACCGAACATAAACTCGGCCTGATCGAATATATCGAGCAGGCAAAATACCTAATGGACACCGAGCTTGAGGACCTTGCCGCCGAACTGTCAATGTCCGGTGGCGCGGTCATGTGGAAGCTGCAGGGCACGATAACCTCACAGCTCAAGATGCCGTTCGAGCGTGATGGAAAAACAGAAGAACTGCCCATGACCGTCATCCGTAACCTCGCAATGGACGCTGACGAGGACATCAGGAAACGGGGATTCGAAACAGAGATAAAAGGCTGGGAATCAATCAGGGAATCTGTCGCATTCTCGCTTAACGGCGTGAAGGGGTCCGCGGTGACATTCGCGAAGTGGCGCGGACGGGATGATGTTCTTCATAGCGCTCTTGACCGTAACAGGATCGACAGGGATACGCTCAACGCTCTTCTTGAAGCGATGAAGGATTCGTTCCCGATGTTCCGTAAGTACCTGAAGAGCAAGGCGAGTAAGCTCGGAAAGGACAAGCTCCCGTGGTGGGACCTTTTCGCACCAACCGGTACGGAGGAAGCCCGTTACACGTACGAGGAAGCCGCGAATTATATCGTCGAACAGTTCGGTTCGTTCACACCCGAACTCGCCGACTTCGCGCGAAACGCATTCGACAACAACTGGATTGATGTCGGTCCCCGTGACGGCAAGCGTGGCGGAGCGTTCTGCATGGGAGTGCCGGGAGTTGAGGAATCGAGAATTCTCGCCAACTTCGATGGCAGCTTCGAGCAGCTCACGACCCTCGCGCACGAGCTTGGTCATGGATTCCATAACTACTGCCAGAAGGGACTCCCGATGCTCAGGCGTGGCGCCCCGATGACAATCGCCGAGACCGCATCCATCTTCTGCGAGACAATAGTGTTCGACGCAGCACTCAACCAGGCAACTCCCGAACAGCAGCTTGGAATTCTCGAATCCCAGCTCATCGGAGCCACGCAGGTTATTGTCGACATATACTCAAGGTTCCTGTTCGAGTCAGAGGTTGTAAAACGAAGGGAAAATGCGGACTTAAGCGCGGACGAGATGTGCGAGATCATGATCGACGCCCAGAAACAGACCTACGGTGATGGCCTCGACGAAGAACATCTCCATCCCTACATGTGGCTCCTGAAACCGCATTACTACTATCACGGAGCGGATTTCTACAACTACCCGTACGCGTTCGGCCTCCTGTTCGGACTCGGTATGTTCGCGATCTACCAGAACGAGGGTGACGACTTCATCCCGAGGTACAAAGACCTTCTAAGGAGTACCGGTGAAGGAAAAGTCGCCGACCTTGCCGGAAGGTTCGGAATCGATGTCAAGACGAAGAAATTCTGGGAGGACAGCCTCAGCCTGTACAGGGACAGAATCGACAAGTACTGCGAACTTGGCTAGTACTCGCTTATGACAATTTATTCAACTCCTGAAAGCTACAACACACCCGGATTGTCCGGGTGTGTTTTATTGCATTGAGTAAAATCGGCAGATTCAGATAACACTCCTGCCCATCATGCTGAATTTCGATGACAGCGCTGCGACCTTATTTACATCATCGGTTACGACAATTATCTGCGCTGACTCAACGGTGCGATTCGGAATCGTGCTGATCCTCTTTGTCCACCAGAATGCCTGTCCATCTTCCGCGGCATCCCAGATTGCAAGCAGACCGGAGTTAACTGCGAAGCCAAGTACAGTGTCGATTTCCGGATCAGTGAATGCGAGCCATGGGCTTCCCGAACCGAACGCGCCACCCTCGCTTCGGGGTTGTTTCAGTCTCCTGCCATTTTCGTCAGCCACACCGATAACCATTCTTGATGTATCTCCCGACGGGCATGGCATACCAGCCTGCTCCATAAGCGGCTGCCTGCTGCAGCTTCCATTTTCAGTTAGCCTTACGAGCTGTAGAACGACCGGACATCCCGCGTGAGTCATGTAGAAATATTCGACTCCAAGGCTTGCCCATTCCTGAAGTGGTTTAACAACAACTCTAATACCCTCCCATTCATGTCCCATCCATGAAATTACAACCGGCTCTCCGTCATAATTCGATTCATGGAACTGGTAATCAACCTCAAAGGAAGGTGAAAGCCCCCCGAACCACGGATTGAACCACGTCCACATTGACTTCTCGGGGAATGACGAATTAACGAGATTCCTGTCAGGATTTCCCATGTGGCGTAATGCGGTCAGCGATCCAGCGAAGTCCGGCGATATACTGAATTCAAGAACACCATTGTTAACGGTAAAATACTTAAGACCACCCTCACTGCTTTCAGAGATTCGGATCTCGGTATCCGGTCTGGGACAGATTACCGGTATCCCTCCCTCCTCTATCGTGCACATCCTGTCCAGTGTGTAATCAATTACATCAAGTTGCCCTTTTCCGGCAGGATCGGGCAGCTCAAGGACTAATGGATCATCCATACTCCACTTGTCGGATTCTGTTTTATACTGACGGCCATCGCATGTCTTGGCAGTTAAGACGCCCCTGTTGTCCCCTTTTCTGTAGACATTAAACATAATCCTGTATGGCTTTGAATCTGCAATAAGCGAAGAATCGGGAAATACAAACGGGAATTCGATAAGTGGAAGCTCCGATGGTTTTGATTTCAGAGCGAATTTCTGCACTTCCTTCCATCCCGTAGCATTCACAAGGAGTTTTACGGGGGAAAGGTCCGCACGTTCGCCGGGTTTAAGGTTATTAACTTCCCATTCCAGGGTTAAGGGATTCCACGTTTCCCAGCTGATTTTTGAGACACCGTCGAATATTATTCCGAGAACACCATCAAGATCGGAGATCTGAAATGCCATCCATCGCTCCGGGTACATCTCCGGGTTGGTCGGTAACGGAATCTGTCCATTCAGGAAAGTTTCCCTTGAACCTGACACTATCCTGTCCTTAAGAGGAAGGGTAATCTTTATTATCTCCCAGTTTGAAAGGCCTGATTTAAACCACCCACTGAACTCCTTAACACTGTTGTTAATAAGCGATACTTCGAGTGATACAAGATTTGACGATCCGATTCGGATTCTCTTCTCCAGGTCAATCCCGGGGAAATCACGACTGGACATTCTGTATACAAGAGCCCCGCTGTGCGAAGAAAGCTCAGATTTTATATCGAAATCAGATCCACGTGCTTCTATCGAGTACGGCATTCCTATGCCGTCGTGACCGATATGAATAACCCGCTCATTTTTTTCAGTCAGCTCAAGTAACGCCGAGCCCCCCCTCCTGCTCGCCATGATGCTGACCAGTCCATTTGACAGGACCGTACAGTCGGGATCGTCGGACGGAACTGCAAGAGGCCGTCCCGTCGGTGCTGTACCGACCCCAATCTTTACCGGAGCAATCGGATATTTGTTGCCATTAATTTTCAAATTTCCAACGATCTCGATCCAGCTCATCCCTTCCATTTCAGAAGACCTGAGCCTGAGTGGCAGTCCGAACGCATTCTCGTTTGAGACGTCGTATTCACGTGATTCAGGCTCGGAGATAATTTCTATTCCTTCGCCAGTTTTGACTTCAGGGGTGAATGTCGCTTCGAGATTTATATTGGATTTCAGGTTGATCACGAAATCCCGTTCGAAGGAAGGTTCGATAAAAATGGGACATGGTACCGACTCGGCCTTAAACGGTTTTACTACCCTCAGGCCGGGAGTCAGACTGAAATTGTAGCCTCCGGCGTTCACGATGAAATTCAGAGGCTTTCCATACCAGTTGATCTTTTCCGGTTTGATCTCGGGGGGCGGGGTAATAGATGTGCGAAATTCAGTTTCTCCGGATGAATCGAATGATTTTTCAAAACCATAATCAAACTGCCCGTCACCCTCATATTTAACAGTAATCGGTTGCGAGCCAATACTTGCTGATTCAACGGTCCATGTTACTTCCTGGGGAATACCCGCGACATGAGTCAGGCCCGGAACATCGCACCGGATTGAAAATTGATCGCTTCTCATGCCGGTGATCCCGGATGTGGATGGATCAACAAGCACTTCCAGGCTTCTTCCATCCTTTTCGAACATGTACCTGTGATATGCGCAGCCGTTTATCAGGTCTGAATCCTGCCTGATTTCGGTCTTCGGTCGCATGATCTCATACCACCATGAATCCCCGATGAAATCCTTCACAACCGGATTATTACAGACCTGGGGAAGAAAATTGTACATGTGGACATACTGGATTCTCGGTCGCCAGAAAAATCCGCATTTCTTGTAAAGAGGGAAAGCCTTCTCGTTCGCCGCCCATGTGTGAAGATCGAGACGCTTAACCTTGTCCGCAATCGCCCTGTCGACGCAATGGGTAAGAAGCCTGCGCCCGTAACCCTTTCCATGAAAATCCGGATGCACGTTGAATGTGCCAACATACGTTGCTTCGGGGTCGACTCCGAATTTGTGATACGTAAGGAATCCGACGATCGTGTCGCCAAGCCATCCAAGCCAGAACTTGATAAAACTCATGCTGAAGAAAAGCTCTTTTACGGCTTCGGTGGAGAAGTCGCCGCTGCGTTCGAATCCCGCAGGCCACCCCTCAACGGAGCCCTTCCAGTGCTCCGTGAATTTTTCAAGATCCCCTTCCCTGAATTCCCTTATTTCAAATTTATCTGTCATGACACTCCCGCTTTGTTCTTTATGAATAACGAGAGTGTTTAACTGTTCCGGTTAATCACTCTCTAGATATAAGTAGTCCACTCCGACTCGTTTCGCCGTTTACGACGAGTCTGGCTTTCTGCAGTGTGGCCCAGTGTAAGAAGTCCCGCGAAAACAAGGTCTCCCTCAAGGCCGCAAATCTCCTGGGCGTCATCCGCCGCGAACGGACCTACCCAGCACGATCCGAGACCGAGGTTGGCGGCTGCAAGCTGGGCGTACGCGATCGCGATAGTCGCATCCTGAGTCGACATTGTCGGATGACATGTATTGCTGTAGCGCGAACAGAACTTGGTCATGTCGGCAAAAAACGCAAACACTACCGGGGCCTTCGCAATCCATCCCTGTGGTCCGGACGCATCGGCGAGTTTCTGTTTCTTATCTGAATCCCGCACAACCACTACGTGGTAACTCTGAAGGTTACCGGCTGACGGGGCGGCTTTAACAGCCTCAAGCATCTCCTGTACAGCACTTTCATCGACCTCAACGCTTGTGTAAGTCCGTGCAGAAAACCTCTTATCAAGTAGTTCCCTGAATTCCATAAATATCCTCCATCCTGATTTACAGAATATGTGAGCAGACCGATTGTCCCCATATTGGTAGTAAAGGTCAAGTGTAAGAAGCACTAAAAAGAAATGGCCGGTTTTCTCTAACCGGCCCTGTACGTGAATTCCTTTATCGCATACCGATGAAAGGAAAGATACATTCTGCTGATTTAAACAACCATATTACACAGGCATGTTTCAGATCCCATAACACTCCCTGACGCATGGATTCGATCCTGTGCAGCTTCTATAATCATCCTGAGAAAATCTGCATATCGCAACCCCTCGAACTGGGCCATGTAATTCATCTTCCCGTCCCAGCACCATCCCGGATTCGGGTTAACTTCAAGCAGCTTGATCGTGCCATTCGAATCCATACGATAATCGAACCTTGCATAGTCCCTGCATCCCATGCGGTCGAACAGCAGACTTGAATAATCCAGAAGTTTTCTGCGCGTTTCGTCGTCTATATCTGCCTCGTTATACCTGATCTTGTCCCAGTAGGGCGATCCGGGAATCCACTTGCTCTCGTAACCGAGTATCTTCGGAAGGCCTTCATCAAGGTCTGAATAATCAACCTCAAGAACCGGCAGCGGGTGCATGTTCATTCCCGGATTCCCGATCATCCCGACACTGTATTCCATGCCGGACAGGTACTCCTGTATCAGCACCGGTATACCCGGAAGCTCTTCCCTGAGTTTCGTCAGGTACTCGATAAGCTCCTCGGAGTTGTTGACAAGGGCGTCCTTGGTTATCCCGATGCTGCTGTCACCGAAATTCGGTTTTACGAGAGCAGGGAATTCCGCGGGGATTGTCGCGACCTGGTCGTCCGGACCGAAATATGTCTCGTCCGGGACCGGAATTTCGAGCGACTGCGCGACGGTTCTTACCAGCGACTTGTTGTAACACATCGCGAGGCTCGCAGGTCCCGCACCGGAATATGGAATTCCATGCATTTCCAGAGTAGCCGGCACATGAAGCTCCTTGAACGCGTCATTCTTGTAGCCTTCATCGCAGAGGTTAAGAACAAATGCCGGGGGATTAGACCTAATATCGGTGAGGAGCGACGCGTGGTTGTCGAGGTATTCAAATTTATAGCCGGGAAGCTCCGCAAGCGCGGATTTCATTTTATCGACCGTAACAAAATCCTCAGAATTGAACTGGCCATCGAGTTTGACTGAATCCGGAAGCCGCGGGTCGCCAAGTATCACCGTGATCTCCGGAAAAGCCGCAGTAAAGCCCCGGACCATAACCGACTTCCTCGGTGCATCTGCTGTGATGAAAAGTCTGTGAGCCATCATGCCAAGGTCCTGGTTCCTGTAGGAATCGGTTTCGACTTTGCCGTGATGCCTGAGTGCTTGAAATCCCGCCTCCTGCAGAAGCTCGGTAATCGCGGTCCTGTCGTACAGGCGCTCCGCGTAGAACTGGTCGGCGATTACTCCCCTCGCCGCGTGGACGATAACCTCGCGTGAAACCAGCCTCGTGTCATCCGAAGCGAGCGACCGCTCACGGCAGACGAAATGATTCTGGTCGATCCATTCCCAGCTTCGCTGCTCGAAATTGTTCCGCATCCACTCGCCATCGACTATGTCCATCGCGAGTGTACCCTCCGACACAAGCACCCTCTTGATCGCTTCGAGAACAGCGAGGTCATCATCGAGTTTCTCAAAATAACCGAACGAGTTCCCCATCAGGAACACGCAGTGAAGTGTACTTTCCGGGAGCCTGATTTTCCTCGCGTCACCCTCATGGAAATCAGCATTGAGACCTTCTGTTTTAGCCCGTTTCTTAGCAAGCCTGATTAAATATCTTGAGCGGTCCATACCTGTTACATTACGGAAACCGCGCCTTGCAAGCTCAAGCGTATGACGTCCCTGGCCACAGCAAAGGTCGAGTATCCTGTCGTTGTATTCTAATCCTGTCGTTCGTAAAAGGAGATCTATCTCCCTCGACGTATTGTCGCGATTCTCCACGACATCACCGTCTGTCTTAAGGTAGATCGAATTGAAAAGCGTCCGCCACCAGTCGGACGGGAGGTGTCGCTCAAGATCGGACACAGGACCAAGTGTCCTTGGAGTAATGTTTTTTTTCTGTTTCTGGCTTCCCACTTTTTTCCTCGTATTTGAGATATAAAAACAAAAGTGTTCCACCGGACATGATCGGTGACCCGGGAAAAGTGGGCATGGATAAACCAACACAACCACTGCCGGGCCAGTTCTGTCCGGTGGAACGCTTTTGTTATTTATGCGGATTTTCGCAGTAGAAATCTTGCGGGTATAAAACCCTGTCATATCCTGATCCTGCCGACTGCAAACTGGGATTCAGCATCCATGCGTTTCTCCCCTGCAGTCCACGGTTCGGCATCCCTCCATGCAGGATCACATTGCGTTTTTTACTACTAATTTCAGGTTTTGTCCATCTATTAAAGTTATTTTTCACGCTGTTAATCCATTTTTTAAATCAGCCTGTTTCAGGTTAATTTTCATTATGTTCAGGTTATGAGATAAAATACGTACATGCCCGACAAGGAGCGATGGCAGGCAAACATCAATGACCTCTGGGTACTTGCAGTACTCCTTGTCATCGTGCTCTGGACATTCGGCCAGGCGATCATCGGGACCCACGATCCCTTCGGCAGTTCCATGCGACGCTCCGAGCCGTGGAGGAGCAACCTCACTGTCGATGACGCGGAACGTCCGGAAAGCTTCGCGGACGATCCCACAACCCAGACATGGCCATGGGCGGTTTACGCGCATGAAAACATCCGCGACGGTGACTTCCCGCTCTGGAACAAACGCATGTTTTCGGGCACCCCGTTTATCGCGAACCGTCTCACCGCCCTGTTCGACCCGACTTTCCTGATCCCGATCGTGCTTTTCCCCCCGATACCGGGCCTGACCATTTTCTACCTGATCCACTACCTGATGGCCGCATGGTTCATGTACCTGTTCCTGAAATCAATCGGGATCAGCCGTCCGGCCGCACTGTTCGGCGCGATAGCGTACATCCTGCAGGGAGCTTACATCCCGTGGGGCGGAAATATTGTCGCCGACAAAGCATACTTCCCGATGATCCTCTACTACCTCCAGCGCATATGCGACCGTAAGGACCGGGCGGCGATTATCGGATACATCCTGTCGTTCTACCTGTTGTCGGTCAACAGCTATCCGCTCAAGGTCGTCTTCTCGGTCTACATATCCTTCGCGTGGATTCTCTTCACGCAGGGGAAGGGCATAACTCCCGCGATCAAAAGGATGGTCGCACTCGGCGCGATCCTGTTCACCACATTCCTCATCGGCTGTATGCAGCACCTTCCGATGCTCGAATTCTTCAACCTGTCGGTGAGGGCGCAACCTGAATTCGATCTCGAACTCGGCTCGCAGACACTTCTGGAGCAGTACGACTCCCCGGTAAGCCTGCTCGCGATCATGTTCCCGATGCTGTGGGGCAACTCCCTTTCCGGTGCCGAGGGACCCCTTCCCTACCTCGTAATGGCGATCTACAACCACGCCTACATCGGCATCCTCACTGCATTCGGATTTCTCCTGTTCCCTCTTGTCTGGAAGAAATCTTCGCAGGCTAAGTTCTTTATTGTGCTCGCGTTTATCGGGCTGATCTTCATAGCTTCGAACGATATATACATGTTCGTCGCCAGCATAATGCCGGGATTCCGTATAAGCACGGTTAAACCCGATTTCTTCGCGCTTGTCTCGATGGTCATCGTCGCGTCGTTCGTCTTCGACCACTTGATCACCTACATAAACATCAGCCCCGATTTCAGGCGATGGACAAGGCGCGTTTACGGGTGGGTTGTCGGCGCGGTCATCGGGATGGCCGCGGTCGCGATAATCGCGCGGTTTTTCCCCGGCATGTTCCCTCCGGATGGCTACGCACGGTACCTCTACATCTTTAAACAGCTCATTTTTGTCTGGATTGCCGGTGGAGTTCTGTACTTTGCATGCACGCGAAAGATCGGCATGGAAGCCGCAGTTGTGGGAATACTACTGCTTCACCTGATCGATCTGCTTCCCTATCACACTTCCATAAATCCGCTCATACCGAAGGGTCGGACGGGATTTAAAACAGGCAGCATTGAGTTTCTGATCGACAGATACGAGGAAGAGCCGTACAGATTCTTCCGCGACCGCTCGATCGCACTCGCGCCGAATATCCCGATGGTCTACAGTCTCGACGAGCCGGGCGGGTTCGACAGCTTCGTGTCCTCCGACTACGCGCACTTTTTCAGGGAAATCGATCCTCCGACCGAAGACAACATATACGTCATGAGCCGGAATTCGAGAACGCTCGACCTCCCGTCATATTACGGTGCTTACAACCAGCCATTCTGGGATTTCCTCAACATCAGGTATGTCCTCTCGCGCGAGCCGATGTCGATGCTTCCGGGCGGATGGGAACTTGCCTGGCCGGAATCCGTGACCGGGAACGGCGGACATAACGACCTTTACATCTACGAAAACACATCGTGGCTTCCAAGATTCTTCCTCGTGCCGTCAATTGTCCCGGTGGACACGATAGAGGATGGCTACGACCTCGCGCAGAAAATTATTCCCGACAAAATGGCGGTCGTTATGGGGATCGAGGAAACGGAAATCCCCGGTCAGTTACGTGAGACAATTAACATCGGGGAAAGTGCCGAGGGCGTACAGATATCGATTAACAGGATACTGGAACCGGACGAGGTCGGGTCGGTTGAAGTCGTTGAATACGGGGCCGATGAAGCGATACTTGAGGTCACCGCGCACCGTGATACGTTCCTTGTGTTCTCGGATACGTATTTCCCCGGATGGCGCGCGTGGGTGGATGACGACGAGGTGGAGGTTTACCGTACCGATGCGATCATCAAGGGGATCATCGTTCCGGAAGGCGAACATACGGTAAGGTTTTTATATGATCCGCCACTCTACAGGCTCGGGTGGATACTCACGTTTGTCGGCATACTCCTCATCTGGCCGGTGACTATTCTCTGCAGAAAACTACTGCGCTGAATCCCCTGACTATTACAATTGAGTAAACTGCAGAAAAAAATCCCGCCCGGACAGCGTGGGACTCGTGTCCGGGCGGTTTCGGCTGGTAGACCGATCTGCAATATACCCAATTTTATGCTGTGTTAATTATCAATCCGGAGCTTCAGCCATTCACTGAACGACAAACCCCGGACCGTCCGGACCTCCGTCCAGAACATCTGTTTCCTCGTCATATATCCCGTTCCCGTTGATATCGAGGAAAATATCGTATTCACCCGGTTCGGCGACCGGCCACACGAGAACCAGTGCCTCGTTTACACAACCAATCTGCACCGGGTCCATCTCCGCCATACCGGTTATGTCCTCAAGCGATGTTCCGTCTACCCAGACATCCGAGTGCTCCAGGATATATTTCAGGATGTAATGATCGGGATCCTCGATGATGATCCCCGGATTCAGCCACGCGTACACAGGGCTGCCCTCGGTGAATGTATTGTGGTAGGTGTAATCCGCTCCCGATGCTAACTCAGTGTAAACCGGCCCTCCCGGATTAAGGTCCTGTACAACGACACCGGTCGGAAGTTTCCCGTCGACCGCGTCGGTGTCGGCGTTGTATATCCCGTACGGCTCCGCGTCCAGAACAACGTCGAACTGGTCGGTCACGCCGGGAATCATTTTCGTCGCGTACGGCAGAAGCTGCTGTGAATTGATCTCGCCTTCGATATCGCCAATCATGTCGACGTACGGCTCGATCTCGGGTGGCCATAC